>OHCS01000691.1_pt1 | contig 17665 bp, 14 predicted proteins | sample 1566741 | NCBI WGS metagenome assembly OHCS01 (sample SAMEA3879604, study PRJEB24766) | human gut metagenome | biome: human-associated habitat; feature: feces | place: USA | collected 1985/1987 | reverse complement strand
TTTTGAAGTGTCAACTTATTCAGTACACTACAGTGCAAAGCTACAAAAAAGTTTATTGATTATCAAGCTCAAAACGGGGATATTGTTATGTGGCACCTCCTTTGATAAATATCTGTTTTTAGGCGGCTAAATTCCAAAGCTGAGGTTTAGCCGCCTAAACGTCAGCTTTACATTCACCAAGTTTAGGTTTATAGTTCTTCTTCCTCATCATCCGCCAACGCATCATAAATTTCCGGTGGATAAGTGATTTCATCTTCCGAGTCGTCAAGATATTCGTCCAGATGTTCATTGAAAGTGTCATAGTCATTGGCATAATCGGAAGTTGAATTATAAATTTCTTTTGTAGCTTTCTTGTAAGATACATTTCTCTGCGATGCAGATGAACTTTTTAGTCGGGATGACTTATAACTAAAGCCACGTTGCGGAGGAGCAGCGTTTTCATTAAGACTTTTTTCCAACATACTTCTGTTCATTGCATCTTGATAAGAGTAGTAGCCGAAGACGGCAAAAACACAAAACACACTTATACCTTTCAGTAAATTAGCCTTTCTCTTATTACAACCGTTACTCATAGTCTTCTTCTTTAGATATAAAATTCTACAATTTGATTTGCCACTAAGCGTTCCTTTTCAACGCCTCCTCATAGACCTTCTTCACCCGTTCCCTTAGGCGCATTGGCTTGATGACCGTCAGCGAACGGCTTCTTGCCAATAAAGCCATTACAAAGTCATTTGTAATACGCAAGCGAAGGCGGATACGAAACTCTTCTTCATTATCCGTGAGGATTTCCTGCGAATGGTGCAGGGGGACAGATCTCAAGAAACTGCCGTCAAGCGCATCATAACTCAATTCGATTTCTTCAACAGGAATGTCTGTTTGATTCCAAATGCCGTAACTGTCTTTAAATAACTCTTCCACGTCAATATCCATGTTACGCCTAAAGGTCTCTTCATTAATAATCCGGAGATTGCGGATACAGTTCGCGCTGAATGTTTTCAATGTCCCGTTGTCGTAGGCAAGGAGATACCATCTCTGCTGATCTTCTTTCAAGTAATGGGGAAGAACTTTCTTTTCACGAATCTTGCCTCCTTCACGTATATAGATATAGTTGAAAGCCACCGGATGTGAAAACCTAATAGCTTTTATCAATAATGGAAGACATTCATAATCCATTGGACGGTGGTGTTCGGCCAAAACGTAAGTGTGCAGATTGGAAGTTCGATCAATAGCATTCAATAAATCAAAGTTCAGCAAAAGCCGATCTTATTGTTCTTGTTTCAAACTATCTTCTTCGTTGATAAAATAGCCTTTCCGCTGTTTGTCAAAACAGATACGAATGCCGAACAACTCTTCTATCTCGTTAAAATCCCGTTGCAGAGTGCGGAGGTCTACGGAGCTTCCATCACGTTCCTCCATACGACATGCAATATAATTTTCCAGTTCTTCTCTCGGAACGTATTGCTGAGGTCCTCTCAATCTGTTAATAATAACCAGCATTCGTTGCAAGCCTTCCAGTTTTCTACCCATACTTTTTCATCTTGGTTATGATTAATTATAGTAGCAAAGATAACGAGGCTTGACGACAAAACTTGTCGTTCTATGGAAATCTTAATGATTTATCAATTCAGGTATGGTCATTTAGAAAAAAGCGGGCTATAATACAGCAAGGAGGTATGAGTTACAGTTCAACTTTGTCTTTTTGACACTTTGCATTTTTGATTGACTGAGAATGCGTTCTTTCCATCCCATACGTACAAGAAATGCAAATACGTGAACAAAAGTCTGCAATAAACAGATTATGAAAACAATACTGAAATATGTATATTTCTTCCAGAGCTGAATATAGCTCAAAATACTTTATAATAAGAGTAAATTAGAATGTAAATAAGTGTATTGAGCATAAGTAGTAACCCTTTTGCCCATAAGTAGTAATGATATCACCTAAAAGTAGTAATGATACCGCTCTTAAGTAGTAACCCTTTTCTGCATAAACTGCTTAAAAGATGTAAAAACATACAAGAATAATACATTATTATTCTTTATTTATTCACAGGATGTCCTAAAATGAAAGATTCTAAAATATCTCACGTCGTTAAAAGCACAGATATTATATCATTATGACTATAAAACGGAAATTATGCTAACAGTTCATCTTTGGAGAGTTCTTCACTTCTTAAAAAACAAATACAGAATCACGGAGACCAGAGAAACAAATAAGAATAAGCAGAGAGAACCCTCTGTGCCCCTGTGATTCTGTGTTCGGGTACATTAGTATACCGCTTTCATGTAAATGGGGACTAGTTCAATTCTTCCGTCACATCATCTGAACAGTCTCAATTGACTGCGCAGCTCATGAAGTTCATGCTGCATCTCCTCCATACGCTGTAACAGGTGATGGATAGCATCAATCCCTTCAATATTGATGGATAAGTCATAATACATGCGGCTGTAACGTTCTATGTCCGGTAATTGAGTAAACGTCAGATAGCGTTCCCCACCTTCGGTCATTACTTCTATCAGGCCACCTTCCTGTAATAAGTCGATAAACGACGGCTCAATGTGGCATTTGCGACAATATTCGCTGACTATGATTAATTCATTCTGCATAGTGATACCTCCTTTTAGTTCATACTTTGAAGTTTACGGAACAACTCTTTCTGCTCTTCCGTTAAGTTCGTCGGCAGTTTCACGGAATAAGTCACAATGAGGTCACCGAACTGTCCTTCTTTCTTATATACAGGGAATCCCTTGCCTTTCAAACGGGCCTTCGTACCGTTCTGTGTTTCGGGTTTCACTTTCAGTTTCACCTTTCCATCCAAAGTGTCCACCAATTGGTCACCACCCAGGATAGCGGTATAAAGATCAATAGGCACATCCACATACAAGTCATCCCCTAAACGCTTGAATACCGGATCATCCGCAATCACAAACGTTATGTACAAGTCTCCGGCAGGTCCACCATTCACACCTTCGCCACCATAACCTTTCAATTTAATTACTTGCCCGTTTGCTACTCCCGCAGGAATAGTAATGCGCACATTCTTACCGTTTACAGTCAGCACTTGTTTATGAGTCTGGGCCGCATCACGAAGCGAGAGGTTTAAATCTGCATGGTAATCCTGCCCACGGAAGCCTGCATTAGCACCTCCACGCCCCCGGTTTCCGAACATAGATTCAAAGAAATCGGAGAAGCCGCCACCATGACCGGAAAATTCCTGTCCATCGGATGAATACCAGTAAGAGCTACCATCCGTACCATATCCTGCACCCGATCCGCCACCGCCAAAGCCACCAAAGCCACCGGCACCCGCCTCCTGACGGGCACGCTTTTGTGCCTCAAATTCATCGGCATGTTTCCAGTGCTCACCATACTCATCGTATTTTTTACGCTTTTCAGGATCACTCAGCACTTCATTTGCTTCATTAATCGCCTGAAATTTATCCTTAGCAGTAGAGTCATTCGGATTTAAGTCAGGATGATATTTACGTGCCAACTTACGGAACGCCTTTTTTATATCATTCTGACTTGCCGTCTTGTCCACCCCAAGGACTTGATAATAATCTATATAAGCCATAGTCTATTAATTTTGTTATTCTTATATACCCTATCACAAATAACGCACCAATCAGGAGTTTTGAATACTAAAATACGTAAACGAAAATTAAAAAGAAGTATTAAAAACAATAATACAAAGATAATCAATATATTAACCAGTAACAACAGCTTTTACCGATGCTACTCAAATTTTAAAATAATGTAAATAACGCATAATATCAATTAATTATCCATACTAAAACTTCCTAAAATAAATAGAAAACGCTTTATTTGCATGTGAGTAAGGCAGTCACAGAAAACAATTTTCCCCCAACCTTAATATATTGACTTATTATGAAAAGTAACCATTGGCTACTTACGGTAGCACTCACTTTCATCGTCCTGCAAGTAAAAGCGGATTCATGGATACGTATTAACCAACTTGGCTACTTGCCGCAATCTGTAAAAGTGGCAGTATTTATGAGTGAAGAACCAGCTGACATACAAGAGTATGCACTGATAGACGCCTTCACAGAACAAACCGTCCGAACTTTCAATTCGACCAAAGCAACCGGAAAAATGGGACTCATGAAGAGTACCTATCGTCTGGACTTCAGTGATTTTAACCAGCCGGGAACTTATTATCTGAAAGCGGGCAAAGCGGTCTCACCTCGTTTTCCCATCAACAATCATGTGTACAATGGGACTGCTGACTTCTTGCTGAACTACATGCGTCAGCAACGTTGCGGCTATAATCCCTTTTTGAAAGACAGTTGCCATGTGCACGACGGCTACATCCTATACCATCCCACCAAGACCGGACAACACATTGATGTTCGAGGCGGTTGGCACGATGCAACTGATTATTTGCAATATACCACAACTTCTGCCAATGCCATTTATCAGATGATGTTTGCCTATCAGGAAAATCCAAACTCATTCGGTGATTTCTATGATGCTGCCGGACTCCCCGGCGCTAACGGCATTCCCGACATTGTGGACGAAATCAAATGGGGACTGGACTGGCTGAATCGTATGAACCCCGCTCCCGGTGAACTATATAATCAGATTGCCGACGACCGCGACCATGCCGGTATGCGCCTGCCCAATAAAGATGAGGTAGATTATGGTTACGGTCCGGGTAAAGGACGCCCCGTTTACTTTTGTAGTGGCGAACCTCAGGTACGCGGTCAATTTATGAATGCTACCACAGGCGTGGCAAGCACAGCAGGTAAGTTTGCTTCCTGTTTCGCTCTTGGTGCCCGCCTATTAAAAGACTTCTATCCGGAATTTGCTGCGGAGATTGGTACAAAAGCGGACGCAGCTTATCAGGAAGGTGTAAAGAAACCGGGTGCTTGTCAGACAGCCTCCGTCAAGTCTCCTTATATTTATGAAGAAGACAATTGGGTAGACGATATGGAACTGGGCGCTATGGAACTTTTCAAAAGTACCGGAGATTTTAAATACCTGGAGCAAGCTGTTGAATACGGACGTCGCGAACCCGTTACTCCATGGATGGGGGCTGACAGTGCCCGCCACTACCAATGGTATCCATTCATGAATATGGGACATTATCATCTGGCAAAAGTACATAACGAGCGCCTTAGCAAAGAATTTATCCGGAATATGCATGCCGGCATAGCACGCACCTATGAGAAAGCTGTTGAAAGTCCTTTCATGCACGGCATTCCTTACACCTGGTGTTCCAATAACCTGACAACTGCCATGCTGACACAATGCCGTCTGTATCGTGAAGCAACAGGTGACGAAACTTATAAAGAAATGGAAGCCGGCATGCTTGACTGGTTGTTCGGTTGCAATCCCTGGGGAACCAGCATGATTGTAGAACTCCCTCTATATGGAGATTACCCTTCTCAACCGCACTCTTCATTACTCAACGCAGGTGTAGGAAATACTACAGGCGGTCTCATAGACGGCCCTGTATACCGCACTATTTTTGAAAGCCTCCGCGGAGTAAACATGACAGGTATTCCCGGCACTCCCGGACAGGATTATGAACGTTTCCAGCCTGACCTGATGGTATATCATGATGCCATTCATGACTACTCCACGAACGAACCGACCATGGACGGAACAGCTTGTCTCACTTATTATCTCTCCGCCATGCAGAAAGAAGGTATGAAGCAGGCGGACATTCAGAGTGATAAGAATGTATATGTAAATGGCGGTATCATCCGCACTGATCCATCAAAGAAACAAATAACGCTTGTCTTTACTGCCGCCGATAAAGCAGACGGCGCTGATGCTATTATCAGTACACTGAAGAAACATGGTATCAAAGGAGGTTTCTTCTTCACCGGTGAATTTTATGAGCTTTACCCCGATGTAGTGAAACGACTGCGTGCAGAAGGCCATCTGGTAGGTAGCCACAGTTATGGACACTTATTGTATATGCCATGGGAAAACCGTGATTCTTTATTGGTGACACGCGAGCAATTTGAGCAGGATATGCTGAAGAGTTACGAAGTTATGCGCAAAGCAGGTATCGAATACAAAGATGCTCCGGTATATATTCCACCTTACGAATATTATAATAAAGAAATTGCCGCATGGGCAAAGAATATGGGTATACAACTTATCAACTATACACCCGGCACGATGAGCAATGCGGACTATACCACTCCAGACATGGGTGCCAAATACCGTAGCAGTAAGTTCATCTATGACAAAATCATGGAGGTAGAGAAAAAAGAAGGACTAAACGGGCATCTGATGTTGATACACTTCGGTACAGACGACCGCCGTACAGATAAGTTCTACAATGGTTATCTGGACAAAATGATTAAAACGTTGAAACGGAAAGGTTATACTTTCGTACCTGTCCTTGAAGCAACAGGAATATAGTTCATACCCATAGTTATTATAAAAAGGTTAGTTAAAGGTTATCATGCAAAGGTATTTAAGGTAATATTCAATCGGTTTGTTTTCAGTAGACTTTTTCCCACCCCCAAGGGAAAAAGTTACAAACCAAAGCTCCATGCCTGCGAAGGTCCGGAGCTTTTTCTATTGTCAGATTTAAATAAATGCGTGATAACGAAGAATCAGAAACTATCCTTCACAGCCTGCAACAAAGACTGAATATCTTCCTCCGTCGTATCAAAAGAGGTCACAAAACGAATTTCATTTTCAGCTTCATTCCAGAAATAAAAGAAGTAAGACTTCATCAATCTATCAATAACCGGACGAGGCATAGTCAGGAACAACTGATTACTCTCCATCTTTTGTGTGAATTGTACATCCGGCAATGTTTGCAACCCTTCATATAGTTTCTGTGCCATCGCATTGGCATGTGCAGCATTCTTTTTCCACAAATCATCCGTAAGATACGCTGTGAACTGACACGAAAGGTAACGCAATTTAGAAGCTAACTGAGCCGACTGTTTCCGTACATAAAGCGCTTCTTTTTTCAAGTCCGGATTGAAGATTATTACACTTTCACCTAACATCAATCCATTCTTCGTTCCACCGAAACTAAGAATATCAATGCCACAATCCACTGTCAGTTCCTTGAAGCTAAGATTCAACGCAACACAAGCATTCGCTAAACGCGCCCCGTCCATATGCACATACATACCATATTCATGCGCCAGGGTAGTCAGCGCTTTCAATTCTCCCGGAGTATAGACAGTACCTAATTCCGAACATTGAGAAATATAAATAGCACCCGGTTGAGAATGGTGCTGTTCCCCGAAGTTCTTCAGATAAGGACGTATCAACTCCGGCGTCAGTTTACCATCCGGTGTTGCAATAGGACGTATCTGGCATCCTGTCATACGGGCAGGTGCACCACATTCATCTACGTAAATATGTGCAGTCTCCGCACAAAGAATTAAATTATAAGGGCGGGTAGCCAACTGCAAAGCTACTGCATTACTTCCTGTCCCATTGAAAACAAACAGTGGCTCGCAATCAGGCGAAAATGTCTCTTTGATTTTGCGAATGGCTTCCTCTGTCCAAGGATCGTCACCGTAGCCAACTGCGTGATTTTGGTTTGCCCGGTTCAGCGCCTCCATCACCAATGGATGTACACCGGAATTATTGTCTGAAGCAAAACTTCTCATAGTTATATTGATTTTATCGATAAATAGTTAGCTTATAAATTATCCTTTAGCTCTAAAAAACATGCAAAGGAACGAAATAATTCGTTAGTAGAAAAAAAGAAGCGTGGATTTTTAAAATCCACGCTTTCGTTTAGGTTTTCAATCGGTTTTTTCGTTCTTACCCGATATAAACATTCACGCCCAAAAAAATGTAGAGCTCTCCGTCCTCCTGGTGCAATACGATCTTGTCTTCACAAGCTAACCATCCCAGGGCCGCTCCCAGTTCTTTGTCCTTCAGCCCGGACTTTCTCTTCAAAGTCCCATAGTCCCATTTGGCGTAATTGCTAAGCAACCTCCAAATCTTGCCTGCGTTCAGACCGATGTCGCTTTTGTTCATCTCTTTTCGTTATTAAAAAGGTTAAATAATTGATTGGTGATTTGTTTAGGTTATCCTATTATCAGCCTAAAGGTATCACTTTTTATTTATAAAACATAAAAAACGAACAAAAGATATCTTTTTTAATCAAAATTGTAACAGTTTCGTAATAATATACAGGTAATATGAGAAAAAACAGGCCAAAAAAGAGAAAAAAAGACCACAGCACCTTCAAAGAGATGCTGTGGTCATTTATTATAATTATGAGTTCAGGAAAAAACGGGTATTACATCATGCCACCCATGCCGCCCATACCGGGAGCACCCATTGGCATTTCAGGTTTGTCTTCCTTCTTCTCAACGATTACACATTCAGTAGTCAGGAACATACCTGCAATAGAGGCAGCGTTTTCCAAAGCTACGCGAGCTACTTTTGCAGGATCAACTACACCGGCAGCATGCAGATTTTCATATACATCAGTACGAGCATTGTAACCGAAGTCACCTTTACCTTCGCGTACTTTCTGTACAACTACAGCTCCTTCTTTACCTGCATTGGCAACGATCTGACGTAACGGCTCTTCAATAGCACGCTTAATAATGTCAACACCTGTAGTCTCATCAATGTTATCACCTTTGAAACCTTCCAATGCATCGAGTGCGCGAATGTAAGCTACACCACCACCCGGTACGATGCCTTCTTCAATAGCAGCACGTGTTGCACGTAAAGCATCGTCTACACGATCTTTCTTCTCCTTCATTTCAACTTCAGAAGCAGCACCTACGTAAAGAACAGCAACACCACCAGACAATTTAGCCAGACGTTCTTGCAATTTTTCTTTGTCATAATCAGATTTAGTAGCAGCAATCTGAGCTTTGATCTGTTCGCAACGTTCCTTGATATTTTGTTTGTCACCGGCACCGTTTACGATGGTAGTGTTATCTTTAGAAACTGTGATCTTATCAGCAGTACCCAACATTTCGATGGTAGCTTGTTCCAACTTCAGACCCTTTTCCTCGCTGATCACTACACCACCAGTCAATACGGCGATATCTTCCAGCATTTCTTCTACTTTGGAGGCCGTTTCCACCAGGTTGGCAATGATCGTGTTCAGCAGGAAAGCAAGCAGCAGTCCGCTGCCTTTTTTTCGCAGGTTCAGCATATCGGATTCCAACGCTTTCATTGTGTTGGCGAATACCGGATTATTGCTTTCAGTGAAAGTGATGACTACATTTCCGGTGACCAACAAGCTGATATGTTCGGAATGTATCTCCATATTGGCATCATAATAGCTGGAGTTCAGGATGATGAGCACATGGTTCGCATATTCCTCGATCTTTACGACATGCTGAGGTGTCAGTATATCTTTGGCATCCAGATTGTGCAGGCCGAACTCTTTTACGATACGCGTAATGGTATCGGAGTCGGTCAGCCCGCTCACCTGAAACCAGTTTATTTTGTTCGGATCGACCAGCTTACCGAAAGAAGAAGTACCCTTTTTTACTTCGGTCGTATGGAGTGCTTCGGCATTGTATTGGGTGAGACGAATGTCGGTTACAGTCTCATGTTCACCGGCATAATAATACTTATCCGACAGATGCCGGTTAGAAATATGTCTTCTTCTGTGCACATGTGTAGCTTCTTTTCGTCTCATAGATACCTTTGTTTAATCCAGTTCCACAACAGTGATGCCTGCACCTCCCAGTTGAACATGCTCATCGTGGTAATGGCGGACACCGGGGACTGAATGCAGATAGTCGCGTATCAGTTGCCGCAGGATGCCTGTACCTGTACCATGCAGGATACGTACCCTCGATGCTCCGACCTGGATGGCATCGTCAATGAAATAGGTGACAGTTTGCAGTGCTTCATCGCCCCTCATACCTCTAACATCTATTTCCTGCTTAAAGTTCAATTTCTTTTCGTGCATATGGTCGGTCGTATCCGAGCTGACAAACGTACTTTTCTGGATTTCCTTCTTGATCTGTCCTTTGCTGACTTTCTCCAGTTGTTCCAGTTTAACCGTACTTTTAATCATACCGAATGCTACGACCGCCTGTTTGCCCTGAAGTTCCATAACCGTTCCGGCAGAAACCTGTCCTTTCAGGCGGACATTGTCGCCCACCTCGATCACATCGCGGTTGAATGTCTGTTTGGCAGCAGGTGCATTCTGTTTTTGCTTTTTACGCTCTTTCCGTTCCTGCAACTTCGCCATCTTGCGGGCGATCTTGTCATCTTCTTCTCCGGCCGATTCGATAGAGGCCTTAAACTCCTCCAACGCTTTGCGGGCAAGTTTGGTCTGTTCCTTTTCGGCTTGTGCTTCCTTGATTTCACGAACCGTATTCTCGATTCTGGCATTAGCTTCGGCCAGTATTCGTTGCGCTTCGGCTTTCGCTTCGCGCATGATCTCCTTTCGTTGCTTGTTTACCTCTTCCAGATCTTTTTCGTAACGGGAGGTGATATCTTCCAGTTTCTTTTCCTGCTGGCGGATATTCTGCCGTTTGCTTTCCCAGTAACGTTTATCGCGGACAATATCTTGCAGGTATTTGTCCATATCGATATAATCGGAGCCGACTTTGGCAGAGGCGTCTGCTATCACATCTTCCGGTAAACCGATCTTTCGTGCGATCTCGACGGCAAACGAACTACCCGGATTCCCGATAGACAATTTGAATAACGGCTGCATCAGATGGCGGTCATACAACATGGCGCCGTTTACGATGCCTTCCGTATCTTCGGCAAAATGTTTCAGGTTCTGATAGTGCGTCGTAATTACACCGAAACTGCGGTTCCGGTTGAAACGGTCCAGCAAAGCCTCGGCAATGGCACCACCTATCTGGGGTTCTGTACCGCTACCGAACTCATCGATCAGTATGATTGTCTTTTCGTTACAGTTTCTGACGAAATACTTCATGTTGGTCAGATGAGAACTATAAGTACTCAAGTCGTTCTCAATACTTTGCTCGTCACCGATATCAATAAAAATACTGGAGAATATACCGGTGCGTGAACTTTCGTGCAATGGAATCAATAATCCGCATTGCATCATATATTGCAGCAGTCCGACCGTTTTCAGACAGACTGATTTACCTCCGGCGTTCGGTCCTGAAATAATCAGGATACGCTTCTTTTCATCGAGTGTGATATCAAGTGGTATGACTTGCTTGTTTTGTTTTTGCAACGACAGGTAAAGCAGCGGATGAACGGCACGCGCCCAATCCACCTGTTGTACATTCTCCACAACCGGCTTGATCCCTTTTACCTGTTCGGCAAAGAGCGCTTTGGCACGGATAAAATCAATATCTGCCATAAACTCATATGATTGCAGGATATCCGGCACCATCGGACGTACAATATTGGTAAACTCCGTCAGGATCTTCATGATCTCGCGGCGTTCGTCACCTTCCAGTTCACGTACGCGGTTGTTGGCTTCCACAACAACTTCCGGCTCGATGAAAACTGTCTTTCCACTGGCCGATTCGTCGTGCACGATACCTTTTATCTTTCTCTTAAAAGCCGGAGCGACGGGAATCATCAGACGACCATCGCGCATGGTCGGGGTGACATCTTTGTCTACTACGCCTTCCGACTGTGCATTCCGCAGGATGGATTGCAGGCTGCGGGATATACCGCTCATCGTGGAAGAAATTTCTTTCCTGATCTGTGCCAGGGTAGGAGACGCATTGTCTTTTACTTTCCCGAACTTGTCGAGGATGGAATCGATTTTCCCGATCAACTGGGGAAATACAAGAATGTCACCAGCCAGCGCTGTCAAAGCCGGATAAGCTATTTCTTCATCCTCTTCCGTCCGGAAGAAACGGACAATATCGTTGATTGTCTGTAGCGAACGTTTCAGGTCGAACAACTCCTTTTCGTCCAGCCAGGTTCCTTCCGGGCGTATCCGTTTCAACGAATAACGGACATCGAAAAAGAAACTGGCAGGAAACTCTACCTCTCCATGCAGGATACGGACAAACTCATCTGTCTGTTCCAGACGTTCAATAACGGTTGTATAGTCGGCAGAGAATTCCATCTCTGCAACCCGCTCTTGTCCCAGCGGGCTTAAACATTTATCGGAAATTAAACGGCGTACTTTATCGAACCCCGTTTTCTGTTCAAAGTTTTGTGGGTATATCACGTTTATTTATATGCTTTATTTTATCTCCACCGTAATCTCTCTGCGGATAGTCGGGCGGACGATCATTTCCATTTTGTTTTTGCCCCGTTTAATTTCAAACGTACAGGCATTGTTGCCGGTCGGATTGACATAAGGAGCATAATAATATAGGTAGGAGAAACCTCCTACATTGCCTGACTTTTGTAAAGCGTCGGCAACCTGAGGGTATTGGAATGTATCCCAGAACATACAGCGTTTGAAGCCGTTTGCGTCCGTGAATTGTGTTTTAGGATCGCGGAATTTCATTGTTTGGGAAATGAAGTTCTTATAGCCTGCTGTAAATTCTTCAGCGGAATAATTCATTTTGTTGTCATTGATCTTTTCGATCACGTCGCGCGGACGAAGTCCTGATGCGTAAGCCGGCGAATTGCGGTCTACATCTGTGATGAGTTCCAGGCGGTCGATGTCATAACAGATCCCGGTGTAATTATAAGTCTTCTGGTTTACCTTATATTGCACATTGCGACCATATTTTACATACGGATACTGCATCAGCATCAACGGCACATGGATACGGGCATATTCTTCCAACTTGTAGGAGTCTTCCAGCAATTCGTTCGCCTCGCATTCCCAAAGGATGCGACCCGGAACAAATGCCTGGTCGATCATTCGGAAACCGAATTGTAACAGGTATTCTGCTTCAGCCTCTGCCGCCGAATTACCCAGGAACGGGAAAGAATCCATCTTACTCTGAGTGAAATTATAACGGAAAGTAGGCTCTTTCTCTATCTGGATCTTGTTAGCTCCTTTGAAATTCGGATTCTTATCGAAGAAGTAGAATGTCTGTATCAAAATATCCGGTTGTGCGATATCCAGCACCAGTCCTTTTTTTCTCGATGCAATCGTTGATGGCACTTTCCAGTTTACGGTTGTTCTCATCTATCGCTGCGAAAGCAAATGTCTTGAATTTGCCGAAGCTTATAGAATCGGGTGTCACCACTGTCTTGAACGGACAGGTAAAAGTGCGCTCGCTGGTAGTCTCCAGACTGTACATGGAGAAGGCCGAAGCCAACTGGTCTTCAGTGATCGAGTTGACCTTCTTGCAATCCTTCTTAACCATTACTTGTTTGGTCGGGATGGAAAGATTGGAGATGGTTAGTATCACTTCGTTTTTACCGGCAGGATTCAGTAACTGGGCTATCTCCTGAGGAGAAACTTCTGCCGACTGCACCCCGTCTATCGCTTCTACAATATCACCTTGTTTAATTCCTGCAAGTTCTGCCGAAGAATAAGGGATAACTCCTGTAATGACAGGTTTGAACTTTCCCCAGTTGTTACTTTGGCTGATATCATATGTGAATCCTAATCTACAGATTGACGCGCTACGGTTCTGTGCATAACCGGTTAAGAATGCAAATAACAATAATATGGATAAAACAACTCTTTTCATAATGCCAGTAATTCTATTATAGTATTAATAATACCTGTTTATACCTAAATCTATAGGCAAAGGTAAAGATATTTTTGTTGAGTATGAATAGTTGGCAGCATATTTGATGTTATTCCGGTGTATGATCGTAAGGATAACTTTTTCTGCATCCAAAGTGTTAGTAGATGAAAGTTGTCGTATTATGCTGACAATTAGGTAATAATAAAAATATTAAGATAGTTATGAGCAAGATGAATTTTAACGGAAAGAAGGAAACGGCTGAAAAGAATGAATGTCAGAACAACGAAGAAGCGACAAATTTGCAGCAGGAACAGGAAAATGCGGCAGAAGAATGTGCACAAACTGACAATGTGACCGAAGAGCTGGATGAGTTGAAAAAGAAGTATAACGAATTGAACGACTCTCATCTTCGCCTGATGGCAGAATTTGATAATTACCGCAAACGTACCCTGCGTGAAAAAGCAGACCTGATTAAGAACGGCGGTGAGGCAGCCCTGAAAAATTTACTTCCTGTAGTCGATGATTTCGAACGTGCATTACAGAATATCCGTAACTCGGATGATGTGGAAGCCATGAAAGAAGGGGTAGAACTTATCTATTCCAAATTTATGGCTTATCTGGCCCAGCAGGGAGTGAAAGCTATTGAAGCGGTAGGCCAACCTTTCGACACCGAAATGTTTGAAGCTGTAGCTACTATTCCTGCTCCGGAACCTGGCATGAAGGGTAAAATCCTGGATTGTGTACAGACCGGATATACTTTAAATGACAGAGTGCTTCGTCACGCTAAAGTAGTAGTAGGAGAATAAGCAACATGCTAGAGGGCAAATAACAACAATACAAAGATGGCTAAAAGAGATTATTACGAAGTGCTGGAGGTGTCAAAAACCGCCACAGTAGAAGAAATTAAGAAAGCATATCGAAAGAAAGCAATCCAATTCCACCCGGACAAGAACCCCGGTGACAAACAGGCAGAAGAAAACTTCAAGGAAGCTGCCGAAGCGTACGACGTATTGAGTGATCCTCAGAAACGCCAGCGCTATGACCAGTTCGGGCATGCCGGAGTAGGAGGTGCATCCCAGGGAGGTGGCTTTGGTGGAGCCGGAATGTCAATGGAAGATATCTTCTCTCAGTTCGGAGACATCTTTGGAGGACACTTTGGTGGCTTTGGCGGTTTCGGTGGTTTTGGCGGAGGCTCACGTGGCGGCCGTCGTGTGAACCGCGGATCAGATTTGCGTGTGAAGGTAAAACTGAATCTGAAAGAGATCGCTAACGGAGTAGAGAAGAAAATAAAGGTTAAGAAATATGTACCTTGTAGCAAATGTCACGGTAGCGGAGCAGAAGACGATCACAGCTCCAAGACTTGTGAGACTTGCCATGGCAGTGGTGTCGTTACCCGTATTGCCAATACAATCCTGGGTCAGATGCAGACACAGTCAACCTGTCCGACTTGTGGCGGTGAAGGAAAGATCATCACTAAAAAATGTGCTCAATGTGACGGTGAAGGTGTTATGCGTGATGAAGAGATCATTACGATCAACATACCTGCCGGCGTAGCTGAAGGAATGCAGTTATCCATGAGCGGAAAGGGAAATGCAGCCCGCCACGGAGGTATAAACGGTGACCTACTGATTTTGGTTGAAGAAGAACCGCATGCAGAACTGATCCGTGACGAGAATGACTTGCTGTATAACTTGTTGTTGAGTGTTCCGCAGGCTGCTTTGGGAGGAACCGTAGAAGTTCCGACCATCGACGGTAAAGCGAAAGTGAAGATTGAACCGGGTACGCAACCTGGTAAAGTCCTTCGCCTGAGAAATAAGGGACTTCCTTCCGTGAACAGTTATGGAACGGGTGATTTGCTGGTAAATGTCAGCGTATATATTCCTGAAACATTATCAGCGTCAGAAAAAGAAACGCTGACCGGCCTGGATAATTCACCGAATTTCCAGCCGAACCGTACGATGAAAGAGAAGATCTTCAGCAAATTCAGACATATGTTTGATTAGAAGTATTCAACTATTCTCAGATAAATAAGAAAAGAGTAAAGTCGACTAACAGGAAGTTGGCTTTACTCTTTTTTATTATCGGGCTTGTCCCGGATGGACAGGGCGGTGACTTTTCACATACCTCTTTTTTATAAAGCAATATATTACTGCCCTCATTTATTAGTTTCTCTGATCATTTTTCCTACTTCTTTCAACGTTTTCACATCTATATCACGAATACGTCCCTTGTAATCAGGCCCTATGTTGACGGAAAATATATTTTCATACTCTACGGCTTTCAGGTAATCTTCATATATTTTGGAAGCCGGATGGCATAAGTTGTCATGCTTGGGTAAGGAATAAAACCAGGTGGCACCTCCCTGATGTGGGGGAAGGAGTGGATATGTAAATTCGGCAACCAGGTAACCGTTGTAGTTTGCTTCATGATCCTTATTATACTGACTGGCTTCGCTGTCACCCAACCGTCCGGGTTTTCCCATTTCCCGCAGACATAAACGTCCGGATGGTTCTCCGTGATTATAGCCTACAAAACAATTCGGTTGGAACTGGTGGACCCAACGGGTGGTCTCTGCATGCGAAAGTCCGCCGTCGCCCGTTGCATGGTCAAACCAGATTAGCTCTATGGGGCCGTATTCTGTCAGCAACTCTTTTAACTGTGCCTTTTTAACTTCCGGGTTAACACCTCCTGCATCTCTGCCGCGACCACCTTTTCCCCGGGTAGCTTCCGGCCAGTTCCAATCTCCTTCCGAGAAATAAATTCCCAGTTTTATACCATATTTGTCACACGATTTGCGAAGCATTGCCATTACGTCCTTTCCCAGCGGGGCATTTGTAACCTTGAAATCGGTAGTCTTCGTGTCCCACAAACAGAAGCCGTCATGATGTTTGGTCAGGAAATAGATATAATTCATGCCTGCTTCTTTCGCGGTTCTGGCCCATTGGTCCGTGTCGCATTCCGTAGCACGGAAAAATTCGACAGGCAGTTCTTCTCCGGTCCATTCTTTTCCGGAGAAAGTGCTTAATGACCAACAAATGAACATACCGAATTTCATATCCTTCATCTCTTGTGCCCTGATATCGTTCGGGATAACTTCTTTACTGATAGACGTTTTTGTCGATTGGCAGGAAGTGATTACTGACAAACATATTCCTAGAAAGATGGTAGAGAAATATTTCATGTTATCTGATTTAAAGTTTGTACAAACTTAGTAATTTCTCAGTCGGTAATCTTGTAAAAAAAAACTTTATATTTGTACAATCTTATCATAATGCATATTTTATATGATTTATTTATCCCAGACATACGAGATTCTTACCGGAGGCTTTTATACCGGAAGCGTTTCATGGAATAAAAAGCGGACAGAGGTGGATAATTGTTTTAAAATCTATCAGTTAACAGAAGGAGAGGTTCGTATTTGCGATGAACAGCAGGAATTTACTTTGCAGAAGGATAAGACTTATTTTATTAATGGCAATAAACTGACCCGTCAATACTGTGATTCTTCATTTTCTATCCACTGGTTGCATTTCATTCCAAAAGATTTGGTTGTTTATCAGGGATTATTGTCTTTGCCTCTTGTTGTGGAACTGCCTGACGTAGCAAAGGGACAAAATGTACTCATGCCGGATATAGAACAATTACAATCTCAAAGTGCGGCATCATGCTATAAATATACTTTTGAATTACTGAAGCTCCAGACGTTTATACAAGCCTTTATCATACGTGTTTTTGAGCGATATCCTTTGGACGAGAATGACCAAACCTATAATATACAGCGTTTGCAACCGGCAGTACGGTATATCAATAAGCATTTTACGGAGTCGATGAACCTGAAAATGCTTGCCGATTTGTGTTGTCTATCTTCGAATTACTTTCATAAGCTATTTACAAAGCTGCTGAATACGACTCCGAACAATTATATCGCTTTATTACGGATGAATGCCTCTCTACAGCTATTAATCAATGATAAATATACCATAAAAGAAATAGCTTACGAGCTGGGATTCACAGACGACGCCTACTTTTGCCGGGTATTCAAAAAGCACTACGGAATCACTCCCGGCGATTATAAGAAAAGGAGGGGAGAGGTTTTATTCTAAAAGCGAAATACTATAAAAATCTG
>OHCS01000690.1_pt1 | contig 17689 bp, 19 predicted proteins | sample 1566741 | NCBI WGS metagenome assembly OHCS01 (sample SAMEA3879604, study PRJEB24766) | human gut metagenome | biome: human-associated habitat; feature: feces | place: USA | collected 1985/1987 | reverse complement strand
GCACGGTGATGTTCTTCGCGCAGATGACTTTGCAGAACGTCTTCGTCGCGCTCGGACAGGCGAAGATATCCATTTTCCTTGCCTGTCTGCGCAAGGTCATTCTCCTCATTCCGCTTTGCTTCCTGCTGCCGCTCGCGATGGGCGTGGACGGCGTGTTTTACAGCGAAGGCATCGCCGACCTTACGGCGGGCGCCGTGACGCTGACGACATTTTTCGCCTTGCTTCCGCGCATACTGCGCCGCAGGGAGGCGGAACTTGCCGCCGAGCGCGCCGAAGAAGCGGCGTAAAGACCCGCCGCGCCGCATTTTATACGGCATTTTCGCCGAAATGAGCATTTACTTTTTTATTTTGTTATTTTATACTGTTATTGCCGACGGCGGGAATGCCGCAACGGAATATTTATCCGCCGCCGAAAACCGTAAGGAGGGAAATTATGGACAAAAAGTTTGAACCGTTGTTCACCCCGTGGAAAATCCGCGATGTGGAAATCAAAAACCGCATTGTGCTTTGTCCTATGGGCGGAACGTCGCTGTTCGGATGGATGGAACCGCATCATCTCGACAAGGATGCCGCGGCCTTCTTCCTCGAACGTGCGAAAAACAACGTCGGGCTCATCATTCCCGGCATTGCGCCGCTCAGAAATCTCATAGGCGGACAGTGGCTTTATAAGGCGAAAGGAGCGTTCAGAAAGCTCAAACCCTATATGGAGGAAATCCATAAGACGGGGGCGAAACTGTTCGTGCAGCTGACCGCAGGCTTCGGGCGTTCGTTTGCGCTCAGCGACCTGCTGGCGCTGCCCATCCGCAACAAGTTCGTCGGCGCGCTTATGAAACCCATCCTGGACCCGTCCTATATCAGCGCTTCGCCGAGCGAGCTGCCGTCCCGCTGGACGGAGGACGTCACCTGCCGCGCGCTCACGAAAAAGGAAATCGAGGACATCATCTACGCTTACGCACAGACTGCGAAAATGTGCAAGGAAGCGGGCGTGGACGGCGTCGAAGTGCACGCGGTGCACGAGGGCTATCTGCTGGACCAGTTCACCCTGAAATATACCAACAAGCGTACGGACGAATACGGCGGAAGTTTCGAGAACAGATACCGCTTCCCCGTCGCGGTCGTCAAGGCCATAAAGGCGGAATGCGGCGAGGACTATCCCGTGTCGCTGCGCTATTCCGTGGTCAGCAAGACAAGGGCTTCTGTCAGGGCGCGGTGCCCGGCGAGGAAGATTACGTCGAGGTCGGGCGCAATATGGAAGAGAGCGAAAAGGCGGCGAAGTATCTGCAAGACGCGGGCTATGATATGCTCAATGCGGATAACGGCACTTACGACGCGTGGTATTGGGCGCATCCGCCTGCCTATATGCCGCAGAACTGCAACCTCGAAGATGTGGCGCACATCAAGAAATTCGTCGACATCCCCGTCGTCTGCGCGGGCCGTATGGAAGCGGACGCCGCGGCGGAAGCGGTTGCGGAAGGCAGAATCGACGCAATGGGCGTGGCACGGCAGTTCCTCACCGACGCGGAATGGGTCACAAAGCTCAAAGAGGACAGGCTTGAAGACATTCAGCCCTGCATCTGCTGCCACAACGGGTGCTTCACTATGTCCAAGCACAAAGGCACGGGCAACGACGCGCCCATATCCGACGCGCAGCATATGGCAAGGTGCGCGCTCAATCCGCGCACGATGCAGGGGCACAAGTTCGACATCGTCCCCGCAAAGAAACAGAAGAAAATCGCGGTCGTCGGCGGCGGCGTGGGCGGTATGGAAGTGGCGAGGATAGCCACGTTGAGAGGACACAAAGTCACCATCTACGAAAAGAGCGACAAGCTCGGCGGCGTGTTCATCCCCGCGGCGGCGCCTTCGTTCAAGGAAAAGGACCGCGCGCTCATCGAGTGGTACCGCAGGCAGATTGCAAAACTCGGCATCGAGGTGAAGTTCAACACCGAAGTGAAAGACATAACCTCTCTCGGCGCGGACGAAGTGGTCATTGCGACGGGTGCGAAACCGCGCAGACTCCGCATCCCCGGCATCGAGCGCAGCATCGAGGCGATACAGTATCTGAACGGTGCGGCGGTCGGCGACGACGTTGTCATCATCGGCGGCGGGCTTACAGGCTGCGAAATCGCCTATGACCTCTTCCTGAAAGGCAAACGTCCCGTCATCGTCGAGGCACAGAACGACCTTATCACCACGCCGGGGCTCTGCCTTGCGAACTCGTCTTATCTGCGCGACTACTTCGCCTACAAGAAAGTGCCCGTGTATCTCGAAAGCAAAGTCGAGAAGATTGATGACGGCAAAGTCATCGTCGCGGACAAGGACGGCAAGAAACACGAGATTAAGGCGGACAGCGTCGTGGTGTCCGTGGGATACGTCCCCGCGCCGCTCGCGGAGGACGGAAGGCACGTCCACGTCGTGGGCGACGCAGAAAAAGTCGGCAACCTGCGCACCGTCGTGTGGAAAGCGTGGGAAGTCGCGGAAAAGCTGTGATGAAAGGCGCGCTCCGCAGGGAGCGCGCTTTGATTTGACGCAAAACACGTAACGTATTCCGTAGTTTAGAGAAAAAGTTTCGTGCCGCTTCGCAAAACCGACGCGGCGGAATAATCTGCCGCGCCGGCAGATGTGTTTTCGGGCGGAGAAGAGTGTATCCGCCGAATATTGTGCGGTGCAATAATACACGGATTGTGTTTTCAATTTTTCAAATCCGCGAAACGATATTGCAACCGGTACACGTGACGTGTTTTTTGGCGGTCCGCGCCGACGGATTGCGGACGGAGGAGTTACTTGAACGGGAAAATCGAAGATTGCCTGCGCACTTTGGATGCGGCGGGCGTGAAATACAGGCTGGCGGAGCACGCGCACGCGGACACGATAGACGACGTCATCGCTATGGGACTCGAAGGCGGCGACGAGATTGCGAAAAATCTGTTCGTGCGCGACGACAAAAGGCTGAACTATTATGTCCTGACCGTGAGGCAGGACAAGCACGTTTCCCTGCGCGAAGTGCAGGAGAAAATGGGCGCGCGCAAACTGACTTTCGCTTCCGAAGAAGATTTGGCAGAGCTGCTGAGGCTCGCGAAGGGCTCGGTGACGCCGCTCGGATATATGAACGACGCGGCGAAAAAGGTGAAGTTTGTCGTCGATGCGGAATTCAGGGGCAAGGAGATAGGCGTTCATCCCTGCGACAACACCGCGACGGTGTGGCTCTCGGCGGACGAAATGGTGTCCCTAATACGCAAGCACGGCAATTTCGTCTATTTTCTCAGATTTTGACAGGAGAAAGGAATGGGACTCACCGCAAAGGACCGCGCCGCGGTGCGGCTGTCGAAAGCATATCTCAACATCGGCGAGATGTTTCTCTACATACCTTTCGCAAGAGTGCACAAGGGGATTGCGAAAATCCGTGGTCTGCGTTACGGCGAAGGGAAAAGAGCGGCTCTCGACGTATTCCGTCCCGCAGGGACGTCTGACAAACTGCCTCTGTTTGTCTACATTCACGGCGGAGGATTTGTGTCGGGACTGCGCCCGAACAGAAGGTTTTATTGCTACAACTGGGTCGAAGTGGGGTACGTGGCGGCGAACATCGGTTACGATTACGCGCTCGATGCCGAACATCCCGAACATATAAGGGAAATCTTCAAAGGCATAGAATTTGTGCTGGAACGTGCGGAGGAGTTCGGCATAGACACGCGGAAAATCGTCGTGGCGGGCGACAGCGCTGGCGGATATTTCGCCGCTCTTGTCGCGGCGGTGGCATCCCACCGCGGACTTTACGACGCGTTGGGGATAGAATTTAAATTCCGCGCGTCTTTCGGCGTTTCGGCGTGCGTGACTTTGAGCGGACTTTTCGACCCCGTACGTTCGATAGGCACGCGCTTTCCGCAGATTGCCCTTTATGTCAAGGCATTGCTCGGAAAATCCGATGCGGAACTCGTGCGCGAATTCACGGGGAAGAGCAGACTGCCCGTTGCTGTCGACGCGTACGCGGACGCGGAATTTCCTCCGACGTTCATTGTCGCCTCGAAAGCGGACAGGCTGAAAAAAGAGTCGGAAGCGTTGCGCGACGAACTTGCCGCGGCGGGAGCGCAGCACGGCTATTTTCTTTGCACGGGGATAAACGGAGTGCACGCGGGAGCGCTCGCGTGCGAGCTTGCACGCTCGGGCAGGGAGTGCCTGAAAGAGGCGCAGGCGTTCTGCGCAAAAGCGCTGGCGGAATGCGCGGACGAAAGCGTGTGACCGCGGGACGCGGCGAGGGCGGACGCTTTCCGAAAATACATCTAATTGACCAAAAACGGGTTTTATATGGATAAAATGAGAGGTAAAATGCCGAAAAGAATAATTTCCGTGATATGTGCGCTGTGTCTTGTCGCGGCGGTATGCGCCGCGCTGACCGCTTGCGACGACGCGTCTTCTTCGCCGCTGCCTACGGATGCGGAATGGGTGTTTTATTCCCTCACCGTCACGGAAAACGACACCGTCACCACCTATTACGCGAGCCTGGGCGGGAGGTATGACGATATGGAAGTGAACGAGGATATGGTCACCGCCGATTTCACTGAAAACAGGATTGTGCTCACTTTCATAAACGGTGACGAGATTGTCGGCGGGTGGAAGAAAAGCGGAGAGTCGGGAGGGGCAAGCCTGATAGAATACGATTTCGTGGGCGAGTCGCAGACCTATTACGGCACTTGCGGCCGCACGCGCGCGGCGGACGGAACGGAGCAATACGTTCTTTATGTCGTCTGCGACAATCTGACGTTTTATTTTACGGGGAGCGGGATGTGAACGGAAGTTTCCCGCACATATTCGGACGCCGCGTTTGCGGCGTCGTTTTTTTCGCGGGGCGGATTTTGAAGCAATCCGCAGAGGACGTGCGACGGTTGGCATTGACATACAGCAACGGCTGATTTACAATTGAACTATGATAAGATGCGCGGCGGCTTTGCGCGGGACGACGGAATATGCGTATGCCGACGGGCAAAGGAGGGAAATATGTTGTCATTACTTTCGGCAAAAGCACCAGGCACCACCACTCCCGAAATGTTGGAGGAGGTTTTGCAGGATGCGTCTACTTTGAAATGGTACATTGTGCCTATGTTTCTCGTGGTGCTTTACATCATCGTCACGGAACTGAAAAACAAGAGGTACAATATCGTCTTCGGCGCGGCGGCATTCTGGCTTATGGACGTCTTCAACGAAACCTGGAATGCGATGGTGTATGCCACGACGGGACAGCCAGTTTGGGGCACGACGGCGGCAGGCGGAAGCGCGCTTCAAATCCTGGTCGGCTATAACATCGAGATTTCGTTTATGTTTTTCGTGCTCGGAATAGTGGCGTGCAAACTTCTGCGCACTTCACCCGAAAGCGAGGGCGCGGGATTCTGGGACGGCAATAAAAACTGGCTCAACGACCCGAACAATATGTATTATAAAGCCAATGTCGCGGCAAAAAATCTTCTTCCCGAGGAGAGAAGGCTGAAAGTCAAAGCCGTGATGGGCAGGGTGTCGCTGGCGTTGATAGGCGCGGTTACGGCGGTCATAATCGAGATACTTCTCAACGCCTGCGGCGTATTGACGTGGGAAAAGACGTGGTGGCAGCCGACAATGCCGATAGTCCTGTTCCTCATCGGTTATTGCCCGTTTTATTTTGCGGCGTATGTGGTGCACGACCTTCCGCGCAAATGGCAGCTTGTCGCGCTCGGATGTATCTTTGCGGTGGTTGTGCTGCTGCTCATCATCGCGGGCAGTCTGGGGATGCTCGGCAAACAGCTCCCGGACGGTTTTCCGCATATGAAATGAGCCTGACGGATTTTTAAGTTCTTTGCGGAAGGACGCGGCGTGCCGCGTCCTTTCCGTTGTCCGGGACCGGTCCAAAAAAACGAAGGCAGCGCAATGTAATAAAATAGTAAGAAAATCGTCAAGACAGGGTAAGATTCGCGGATTAAGATGATAGCGTAAACAGGAGGTGGATTATGTCAGTCGTAATTGCGCTTACGGGAGCAAGCGGAAATATGGGCAGAGAATGCCTGAGGCAGCTTCTCGAACTCGACGAGGTGGAAAAGGTCAAGTTCCTTGTCCGCCGTACTTCAAAAGACAGAAATTTCGCCGCTGCGGCGCGCCGTGCTTACGGCAAGCGCGTGCAGGCGGTGTGGGGCGACCTCGGCGACGCCGACGCCTGCCGCGAACTCGTGGAAGGCACGCATTACGTTTTCCACGTCGGAGCGCTCATCCCGCCCGCTTCCGACCACGACCCCGAAGGGGCGAAACGCGCAAACCACATAGGGACGCGCAATATGGTGGACGCGGTGGAAGCAATGGGCGAAGTTCAGCCCAAGTTCGTACATATTTCGACCGTCGCGCTTTACGGTCACCGCAACTATCTGCACCCCTGGGGCAGGGTGGGCGACCCTCTGCTGCCCAGCGCGTACGACGTCTATTCCGAAAGCAAACTCAAAGGCGAAAGGTACGTCCTCGACAGCGGGCTCCGCTGCTGGGCGATAATCCGTCAGACCGCTATGTTGCACTACAATATGATGAAGGACAATATGAGCGACGGGCTGATGTTCCACACCTGCATAAACGTGCCCTTGGAATGGTCCACGTCGCGCGACAGCGGACTCTTGATAAAACGCATTGTGGAGCGCGACCTCAAAGGCGAAGTCGACGGGTTCTGGAAGAAGTGCTACAACCTCGGCGGCGGAGAGGCTAACCGCGTGACGGGCTACGATACTTATGCCAAACTCCTCACCACCATAGGCAGCGACATAGAAAAAGTGATGAGCCCGGGCTGGAATTCCATCCGCAATTTCCACGGACTGTGGTTTGCCGACGGGGACGTGCTGAACGATATGTTCGACTTCCAGCACGACACCATAGACGAGTTCTGCAAAGCGATAGTGCAGAAGTTCCCCGTATACAAAGCTGCTGCCGTCGTGCCGTCCGGCGTCATATCGGCAGTCGGGTTCAAAAGGCTGCTCAAACACATCAATTCGCCGCTTGAATGGGTCAAACTCAACGATAAAGGGCGCATTCGTGCATTTTTCGGCAGCGAGGACAACCTCAAATGTATGGTGAAGAACTGGAAGGATTTCCCCGTGCTGGCAAAGGGAGAGGTCGCGGACGGCAACATCGATTACGACGCGATACGCAAGACGGAGAACATCAAAAAGTACGGCTTCCTGCTCAATCACGGCTATGACGAAAGCAAGCCCGACAGCGAGCTCGACATCGAGGATATGCAAAACGCCGCCGCGTACCGCGGAGGCAAGTGCCTGAGCGAGAGTATGACGCGCGGCGACCTTTACACCAAACTCGAATGGGAGTGCCACGACGGACATACGTTCTTTGCGTCGCCGTATACCGTGCTGAAAGCGGGGCACTGGTGTCCCGTGTGCTGTCAGCCAGAACCGTGGGATTACGACAGGCTTGCCAAGTTTATGCCTTTCTATGCGCAGGTGTGGTACGACACTCACGCGAGAGAGGAAAACACGGAATACTTTTTCAGCGGCGACAAAGCTATGTACAGGAGGTACTGATATGCGTGTGCTTTTCACCGTTTTGTCCGCAAGCGGAAACACCGCGAAGGTGTGCGGCTTGTTTGCGAGAAGGCTCAGAGAGCGCGGCGCGGAATGCGAAATCAAAAAAATACGCACGGACGCGGAGCGCCCGGATGTCGCGGCATACGATACGCTGTGCATAGGTTATCCCGTCCACGGGTTCAACGCGCCGCAAAATGTGCTCGATTTCGCAAAGGGCTTGCAAGACTGCCCCGGAAAAGGTTATTATGTTATAAAGACCAGCGGCGAGCCGCTGCACGTCAACGACGCGTCCTCCCGCATACTTGACCGCATACTCAAAAAGAAAGGGTACGTCAAGAAAGGGGAGTTTCATTACGTTATGCCGTACAATATGATTTTCCGCCATTCCGACAAAATGGCGGCGCTTATGTGGCAGGCGGCGAAAAACACCGCCCCCGCGGACGCGGACGACGTGTTTGACGGCAAGGAAAGACAGCTCAAAGCCAAACTGCCCGCGGTGCTCACGCGGTTTGTGGTGGCGGTGGAGCACAAGGGAATGCCTTTCCTCGGCAGGTTTTTCAAGGCGGACGCGGAAAAGTGCGTGTCCTGCGGCAAATGCGAAAGGCTGTGCCCGATGTCCAACATAGTGATGAAAGACGGGCTGCCTTCGTTCGGGAAACATTGCATAGGATGCACGGCGTGCTCCTTCAACTGTCCGACGGACGCCATAAGCATAGGACTGCTGCAAGGCTGGAAGGTGAACGGCGCGTACGAAATGGAAGGGTCTACGGAAGGGCTGACGCGTAAGGATGTCTGCGCATATTGGCGCGGGTCGTACGTCAGATATTTCCGCGAACACGGCATAGAACTGAAATAGCGGAAGGAGAGGTTTATGAGAAAAATCCTTATTGCCGAAGACAACACCGAGCTCAACGATATGATGCGCAACTACCTCATCAAGGCGGGGCACTCGGTCTATCAGGCTTTCAACGGCGCACAGGCGCTGGAATACGCCCGCAGTATGCAGCCCGACCTCGTGCTGCTGGACATAATGATGCCCGTCGTCGACGGATACGAGGTGTGCAAATCTTTGCGCCGCGAATACAGCATCCCCGTCATCGTGGTGTCCGCAATCGTGGGCGAGGACGAGAAACTGCGTATGTTCGAGCTGGGCGCGGACGACTATATGACAAAGCCATTCTCTTTCAAGGAGATGGTGGGCAGGGTCAACGCGCAGCTGAGGCGCTACTATGAGTTCAACACGCAGGAAAAGAGCGAGAGAGTGTACGGAAAAATGAAGATTTCTTCCACCCGTCACGAAGTCAAGGTGGACGGGGAGAGCGTGCCGCTCACTCTGAAAGAGTTCAATCTGCTCGACTTCCTCACCAAAAATGCGAACCAGATTTTCAGCAAGCAGAAACTCATCGACGTCGTGTGGGGTTACGACGACTACATCGACGAAAACACCGTCGCCGTAACGGTGGCGAGGCTCAGGGAAAAGCTCGCGAAATTCGGCATAGAAAACGTGGTCACCGTATGGGGGCTGGGTTATAAATGGCAGGATTGAGAGGCAGGAAAAATTATGTGCAAATCGCCGTCGACGCTTTGAACGACGGCGATATTTCCACGCCCATCGAACCGAGGGGGTCCGCTTCGCAGCGGAAAATCCTGCGCGCGCTGGAAAAGCTGCGTATGAAGACCCTCGAACAGCAGATTGCGCACGCGCGTGCGATTGAGCAGAACAAACTCGCAATCGCGAGCGTCGCGCACGACGTCAAGACTCCGCTCGCGCTCATTTCGGGCTATGCGGAGTGTTTGCAGGACGGGATGGACGACAAGGACTATCTCGCGCTCATTTCCGAAAAGACGGAACAGCTCAACGGACTGGTGCTCAAACTCGTCGAAACTTCCAAGCACGAAATCGACGACATCGACACCCTCAAAGAGAAAGTGGACACCCGCACCTTTCTCGGCGGAGTGCTGGACAAATACGAAACGCTGGCAAAGACGAAGAACATCACCTACAAGGTGCACCGCATTCCTTCCGCGGAAATTTATGCGGACAGAAGAGAGCTGGAACGCGTGTTTCAGAACATTATCTCCAATGCCGTGAAGTATACGGACGAGGGCGGGAGAATTGACGTTTCGTTCGAGCGGAACGGCAGATTTTTCGTGGTCAAGGTCAAGGATACGGGGCGGGGCATAGACAAAAAGAACCTGCCTTACGTCTTTGACAAATTCTTTATGGAAGAGTCGTCCAGGACGGACTCGAAAAATTCCGGGCTGGGGCTTTACGTCGCGCAGAACATAGCGCGCCGTCACGGCGGCGAGATAAAGGTGCGTTCGCGCAAAGGAAAGGGCTCCACGTTCAGCGTGAGCATACCCGAACTTCCCGACGAAACCACGCCCACGCAACGCTTCGAGGCTATGCCGAAAGGCTCGAAAGTGGTGTTGATTGCGTGTTTTTGCTTCATTATGCCCTGGCTTTTGCGTTTTATGCGTTATTTCGAGACGCGGCGCGCGGGCACTCTCATCACGGGGGTGTGCTGTCTGGTGATGTGGGTATTTATGTTTATGTACGACATCTGGAGCGAAATCCTCTACAACAAAATGGTCGTCGGGATGGACTGACGCGCGGAGAAAACGATGTTTGAAAACGTATCCCTTGCCCCCGCGGACGGCGGCAAACAGTTTGTGAGAGTAAAGGCGGTCACGGAACATTTCCCCGGGCTGAACACTTTCATTTTCGAAGCGGACGGAGCACTCTCGCGCCTGCGCGTGCGGGCAACTATATTTCCGTGACGGCAAATGTCGGCGGAAGCCGCGTGACAAGGGCGTATACTCTCGCTTCCTCGCCGCGCGAAGCGTCGGAGGAAGGCGTCTACATTTCGACGATTAAAAAGGCGGGCATCCTTTCGGGCTATCTGCTGGACGAAGTGAAAGAGGGCGACGTGCTGGAAGTGTCGAAGCCGGACGGAAAGTTCGTTTACGACGCGGAAAACGACGCGGCGCACGTCGTGGGCGTCGCGGGCGGTGCGGGCATCACGTCTATGCTGTCTATGGCAAAGGCGGCGGACGAGGGCAGCGAGCCGTTCACGATGACTCTGTTTTATTGCGTCAGGAATGCGTTCGAACTGCTTTTCACCGAAAAGCTCGACGCGTTGGACCCCCGCCGCGTGCAGGTGGTGTATGTTGTGGAGGAGGACACGCCCGATTTTGCGGAAAAGGGAGTGTTCACCGCCGAATTGCTCGCAAAATATACGGGCGGCAGGGAATGCACCCTGTTTGCCTGCGGGGGCGACGCCCTTTACGGACATATAGCGCGCGAGCTTGCGGGGTGCGGCAGCGTAAGGAATATGAAGTTTTCCGCAAACTCCGTCACCGACCGCGGGGATACGGAAGGCAAGGTTTTCGCTCTGCGCGTGCATATGGGCGGCAGAACTTACGACATCCCCGCCCGCGCGGGAGAAACTCTGATGGTCGCAATGGAGAGGGCGGGGCTGAAAGCGCTTTCGCAGTGCCGTGTGGGTGAATGCGGCTTCTGCCGCAGCCTTGCGCTGAGCGGCGATTTTACGACGGACCCCGCGCACGACCGCAGAAGCGTGCAAGACAAAGGGCGCGGCATAATTCACCCGTGCTGCACTTATCCCGACGGAGACGCGGAGATATCCGTGCCCGTCGACCCCGCGGAGGAGATATGAAAATTCTGTTCGTTTGTTCCAGCAACGTATGCCGCAGTCCTTATGCGGAGTTCGTTTTCAGGCGCATTGTCGCCGGCAGTCCCGTGCTTTCCGCGGCGGTGACGGACGTTTCGTCGTCCGCCGTCTTCAACAAGAGCAAGACCATCTTCCCGAAAGCCGTCGTCAGCCTGGAAAGGGAAGGCTTCAAAAAGGAAGAAATCCTCGCCTTCAAACCCTCTTTCAAATGGTGTTCGCCCGAAAAGTTCCGCGAAGCCGACGTCATCGTCGGGATGTCCAAAATGCACGGGTGGCTCACGCCTTGCAGATACCGCAAAAAGTTCGTGACGCTGTCCTATGCCGCGGAAGGGAAGTATACTCCCATCCCCGACCCATTCCTTTACAAATCGCAGGAAGAGTACGACAAGGTGATGAGCATCATAAAAGTGTATCTTGAAAAGTACGCGGCGAAACTCGAAGAAGAGCTCACGCGTCCGAAGACGGAGTGACGCTCCCGTCGGCGCGCGGTTTGCGCGCGGACGGCATCCGCATTTAACGTCCGACCCAGAAAAGCAGACGAAAGCCGCGCATTTTGCGCGGCTTTTTTATCTGTCCCCGACCCGTTGGTCGGGCACTTATTCGTTTTTGTCGGAGCGGCGTGCGCTCCGTGCCGCAGACATCCTATCTGCGGGTCGCCCAGAAGAGGGCTTCGCCGATACGTTTTGCGACTCCGCCTTTGAGTGCGGCATTTGTCTTTGCGTTCTTTTTCATGCAAAACCTCCTTTTGACCCGCGCTTGCCGCGTCGGGTTCGTATTTATTTTTCGCCGATATTGTATTCTTCATTCGCTGGACGCGCATTAAAAATTTGGTTATAATATTCTCAATTATTGCCATCGTTTTTCAAAATATGCGAAAATTACGGCAACTTCGGAGGCGAAATATGCTGGCAACTTACGAATTGAACCGCGAGCGTGACGAGAGTATGTTTGTGGGAAGAGAGTGCGACAACGTGTGTCACGTCCACTTCCACCGCAAGGTCGAGGTGATGTACGTCACCGAGGGCGTCAAGAAATTTTTCGCCTCCGGCAAAGAAATGACGCTGGGCAAGGACTGCATATTTTTTGCGAACAGTTACGAGATGCACGGATACGAGGAAAGCCCCGGCAGCCGTCAGACGGTGCTCGTGTTTCCCAACCATATGCTGCGCGACTATTACGACGCCTTCGGCGACAAGCTCCTTTCGGGCTGCGTGATTGAGGACGGAGAATTCTGCCGTTCCGTGCTGCCTCATTTCGAGGCACTTGCCGCGGGAGAGGGCAATCCGCTCATCAGGCAGGCGCATTGCGATATGCTGCTGGGCAGCATTGCCGAAAAACTCGGTTATGCCGAAGGGGTGCGCGGCAGACAGGGTTTCGTGGACGAGCTTCTTGCCTATATCGGCGAACATCACACCGAGGACATCACTCTGGAAAGTATGGCGGAACACTTCGGATACAGCAGATACTATTTTTCCAGGATGTTCAACGCCGCGTTGGGGACGTCCATCACCGACTACGTTTCCGCAGTCAGGCTTATGCACGCGCTGGACATCCTGAAACGCACGGGGTGCACGGTGTCGGAGGCGGCGATGGAGAGCGGATTTTCCTCTCTGCCCACATTTTACCGCGTGCTGAAAAAGAATTACAGCTACAAGGCGGTCAAAGATTTGCTGTGAGCGGACGCGCGTTCGCTTTACATTTTCCGACGTGAAGAGTAAAATTTCTGACTATGGTAATAGATTTTCACACTCACATTTTCAACGACGAGCTCGCGCCCAAGGCTCGCGCGGCTCTGCTCAAAAACTCGCACAACGCATATCGGCATTGCACGGATATGACGCGCGGAGGGCTGCTTTCCTATATGGACGCGCACGGCATAGACAAGAGCGTCGTGCTTTCGATTGCGACAAAACCCGCGCAGACCGAAAAGATAAACGCCTGGGCGGCGTCCGTAAACGACGACAGGCTCATCGCTTTCGGCAGCGTCTATCCTCTCGGCGACAACTGGAAAAAGGACATCGACGCCGTCGTGTCGTACGGACTTAAAGGGATAAAACTTCATCCCGAATATCAGAATTTCGACGTGGACGACGAAAGGGTTTTCCCTCTTTACGACTATGCGTTCTCGAAAGGATTGATTGTCCTGTGGCACGCGGGTTACGACCCCATAGGCACTCCTCCTTACAGGAGCAATCCGCGCAGGTTTGCCGCGCTTGCCGACAGGTTCGACGGCGCGAAAATGGTCGTGGCGCACCTCGGCGGACAGGAACAATGGGTGGAAGTCGCAGAATTCCTCGCGGGGAAAAACGTGTGGATGGACACCTCTATGGCGACGCAATACTGTCCGAAAGACCTCTTCGAGTTCATCGTGAAAAAACACGGGGCAGACAGGGTGGTCTTTGCCTCCGATTCTCCGTGGAGCGACACCGCGGAAGCGGCGGAAATGATAAGAAACTGCGATTTCACTCCCGAAGACAAGGAAAAAATACTTCACGGCACGGCGGAAAAACTGCTCGGGCTGTGAAACGTGCCGAGCAGGAATAAGCGCGGCTCGCCGAGGTAAAATAAGTGTATGAGCTTTTACGACAAAGTGTATGAGCAGGTGTGCAAAATCCCGAAGGGAAAGGTGGCGACTTACGGGCAGATAGCCGTGATGTGCGGCTCGCCGAAAGCGTCGCGTGCGGTTGGCTATGCGTTGCATTTCAATCCGCGCCCCGGCGTCATTCCCTGTCACAGGGTCGTCAACCGCTTCGGAGGACTTGCGCCCGCGTTTGCTTTCGGCGGCGCGGAAGTGCAGGCGGACCTGCTCAGAAGGGAAGGCGTGGAAGTCGCGCAAGATTACACCGTAGACCTCGGCAAATACCGCTTTGACGGCGACTGAAAGCATTTCGCGATACGGAGCGGCATTATCGCACCATAATTATACAGACGGCTTATTTTGTCTTTTATTGCCTATTGAAATGACGGAAAATAAGTTGTAAAATAAAGGCACAGGCGGAGAAACCGGTCGCATCGGGTGCGGCAGACGGAATTTCCGTCCACAGTCATTTGCGCCGAGGCCGAACGGATTCCGCGGATTACGGAAAAATTATCGGCAGACGCAAATGACCGCAGAATGTTCCGCTTCCCTGCAAGGGAAGCGTTTTTATCTGAAAAACCGCGCTTCGAAGCGCGGTTTTCCTTATTGTCCGATATAAAGCCGCGTCACGAAAGCCGTGTCGCGGAAAATGCGGGGCTGTGTCGCCGTGCGGTCAGGGAGCGGGATGCTCCGCGAACCAGTCCGCCCTGTTTATCGTCAGCCTTTCTTCGCCTGTGCCGTAAGAGTATGCCACCGTGGTGTGGGTGTCGCCGGAGTTCAGTTCCAGCTGAGTGATGGCGTCGTTCGCTGCCGTAACGGAAATCGTGCCCGTGCTGCCGCGTTCGTTGTCATAGGAAAGAGAGTAGACCGTGCGGGTGAGGTTGCCGTCGCTGAGATAGCGCGTGCCGGTCTGTTCGCTGATGATGTAGGACGAACTCGCGGAGATGACGTTGTCGAGCAGAGTAATTGTCTCGGCGTGGCCTATCTGCGACAGAACCGCGCTGTAAGTGAGGTTGCCGTCAAGCTGGGAATACGCATCGAAAGTGCTTTCGGACGGTGCGGAAGCGCCGTTTTCGTAGACCGCATGGGCGTAGTTGGAGGAATTGGCGTATATGACTTCCCGCGTCACGCTGCCGTCCGCCGCGGTGGTGGTGATTTCAGCCTGCAACGCGCCGTTGGAGTAAATAGTCACTGTTTTAGTTGTGCGCACCGTGCCGCCGGAAGTTTCCGTTTCGGTGTTGACTTCCGCCGTAAACGACGTCGAATTGCGGGTGGAGGAAACCATCGTGCGGAGCTGTGCTATGTCGTCCGAGGTCATTTCGAAGGTTTCGGTGGTGTCCTTGTCGCAGGCGACGAGGATGAATGCGAAGCTCACGACGAGCGCGGCTGTCAGCAAAACATATAACGCTTTTCTCATATTTCTCCTTACGGAACTCATTCGGGAGCTCCTTCTCTGTCGAATATTTCGGTCGCTTCGAGGGCGATGTCCAGCCCGAGTGCGAAAGTCTTCCTGTCCATATTGTCCGCCGTATCTTTGACGTTGTGGTAATAATCCGCGGGCGTGGGGTCCATCCCCGCAAGACAGGTTGCGCGCAGCCCTTCTTTTGTCACCGCGGCGGCGTCGGACGCGCCGAAGAACACGGAGAAGTGTTTCAGCGGTCTGCCGCAGGCGGCGGACGCTTTGTCGAGCAGTTTTACTGCTCCGGCGTCGTGGGCGACTGTGCCCGTGAGGTCGCGGTTGTAGATGTTGAGGTGGTCCCAGTCGCGCAAAGTTTCAAGACCGACGAACACCGTTTCCGTGCCGTCGTTCATAATTTCGCGTTTATGCTTGCGCGCCCACGCGAAAGCTCCGCGCAGACCCGCTTCTTCCGAACCCGTGAGCAGCACCGCGACTTCCGTGTTTTCGAAGCGCACCCCGCTTTCTTTCAGGCATTTGAGCACCGCGACGGAGGCGAGCACGCCCGTGAGGTTGTCGTTCGCGCCGGGCACCACCACTTTGAAAGTGCAGAAGAACCAGAGCAGGACGTAAAACGGAATGAACACCGAAGTCAGCACGAGGCTCCATACGGGAGTCACACCGCGGGCAAGGTTGGCAATGACGAGCGCGACGGAGGCGAGCACGCCTATCACGCAAAGCGCGATTACCGCTATCATAAACGCGGGCTTTATTTTCATAAGAGTCCATTCGTAAGCGGAGTCGCAATGGCCGGAAAAGATTATGCGCCGTTTCGTTTCGCCGCTGCTGTGATACTTCGCGTACACGTTGGACGACATCGTCTTCGGAAGCAGAGGGTCGATGAAAGGCTTGTACATCAGAAACTCCGCCACGGTGACGAGCAGAGCGAGCGCGCAAAGGAATATCGTCACGGCGTGGCAGACAATCTGCGCCGTGCCGCCCGCAAAATATGCTGCGAATTGCAGCGCCGCCGCCAGCACTAGCATAACGGACACGATTTTGGTGAAGCCGACAAGCCCGTGGCGGGAAACTCTGAAATCCTCGATTTCCGCTTCGTCCGCCCAGCCGTTGGAGAGCAGCTCGTTTTTCAGCCACTCCTGCGCTTTGCGTTCGTTGGGCATACCGGATTCGCGGGGACCTATCTCCTCGCAGATGTATTTGATGGAGTTCAGGCTGTAATCCACCGCCGCATCGCGGGTTTCCTTCGATATTCTCATCAGACTCCGTCCATTATATGTGCACGGACGCGCAGGGGTGCGGCACGCGACACATAATAATCATTTAATAATAGACAATATAGCACATAATCCGTCTGTTTTCAACCGATTTCGCAAAATAGGCTCCCTGCCGCAATGCCGTGAAATGAAAATCGCGTGTATCATAACAGACTCGTGTATTTTATCTTGACATATTCGGCTTCTTTGTGGGATAATATGCAAAATGCAAAAAAGGGAAGGCGCAGATATGGAATACAAGGAAGACCTCCGCATAGTACGCACAAGAAAACTGCTCAGTTCCACGCTGCTCGATATGATGGAAGAGAGCTCCATAGAGAAAATCAGCGTCATAGACCTGTGCAAGCGCGCAATGGTCAACCGCGCCACGTTTTACGCGCATTTCGAAGATAAATACCATCTGCTGTCGTTTGCCTTGGAAGAGCTGAAAGACGCGGTTTATACGAGTTTTACGAAGGAGGTTCCCGCCGCGTCCCCGAAAGAACTTTTCCGCAAACTTGTCATAATGGCGGTGGAGTTTCTTTCCGACAAGCACAACCATCTCGCGAGGATAGTGGAGCACAACCGCAACGAGAAGGTCGTGCACACTCTCACGGATTCGCTCGCGCAGTCCATACGCTATCAGCTCGGGAAATTCAAGAACACGCACCCGTCGATAGTCCCGCCTCAGATGACGGCAATATGCTATGCCGGCGCGCTCGTCAACCTGCTCATATGGTTGCTCGACAACCCCGCCGTGCTGGAAGACAAGGAAGTCGAGAAGTATCTCGACGCGCTGATAGAAGAAAACCTTAAATAACGCAATTTGCGGTTTATCGGACGCAAATCGAAATTAAAACCTGTATTTTGAATTTTTACGGAGGGAATCAATGAGTCTTTTGCTCAGAGGCGGCAGGGTCGCCGACGGTGAAACGCGCGAAGTTTTCGAAGCGGACGTGCTTGTCGCGGACGGGGTAATCGAAGCCGTGGGAAAAGGGCTTGCCGCGGACGGCGCGGAAGTGATTGACTGCACGGGGCTGATAATCGCCGCCGGATTTGCGGACGCGCACGTTCATATAGAGTCGAGTATGGTGCTCCCCGAAGCCTTCGGCGAGGCGATACTTCCTTTCGGGACCACGGTCATCATTGCCGACCCTCACGAAGTCGTCAACGTCGCGGGGGCGGCGGGGCTTCGCCTGTTTATGGGGGAG
>OHCS01000689.1_pt1 | contig 17691 bp, 10 predicted proteins | sample 1566741 | NCBI WGS metagenome assembly OHCS01 (sample SAMEA3879604, study PRJEB24766) | human gut metagenome | biome: human-associated habitat; feature: feces | place: USA | collected 1985/1987 | reverse complement strand
ATTTTCGTCTCGCCCGATTTTCGTTTTTTGAGAAGCAGGCGGGACGTTCTGTTTTTCGGTGTAGAGACAGAGACATGAACCTGCCTGGGATATTGCCTTGGGTTATAAGATAAAAGGCTTTCAGCCTTGAGTTGCACAATGAATACGTGTTTAATTCAAATCGGTGTAGAATTGAAACTTTGTAATCTCTGTTTACGTAAAGGTTTACGTTCCTTTTTGCTTTCTTTCCTTTTCCTTTTACATGCAATTCTCCTACTTTTGGCCACGTAAATCTGTTTAAAACCAATTCTAATATTATATTTATGGAAAGAAGCCTCTTTAAATTTGCTCTACTGGGAGTCATGCTCTTGATCAGTCATTCCTCTTTTTCACAAATAACGGAACGGGAACGTCCTGCGGAATGGAAACAATTAGTGAAAGGCGCCCGCTTTATGGATCGCTTCCTGCCGATGAAGGGAAATGTACTTTCATCCGATACATGGGGTGCTGACTGTGTGCTTCCACGTTATGTAGATAATGGCATTGAAGACGGTATCTGGTCCTATTGGGGTGGAAATATCCGAAAAGGCGAGGACGGTAAATATCATCTATTTGCCTGCGGCTGGCTGGAATGTTCACCTAAAGGACACATGGAATGGCCTAACTCATACGTACTTCATACCGTAAGCGATAATCTGACAGGACCTTTCAATCCTGTTCGTATCATAGGTAAAGGGCATAATCCTGAAATATTCCGTGCTAAAGATGGCCGGTATGTTGTCTATGTAATTGATGGACGTTATGTATCCGATGATCTGAATGGAAAATGGGAATATGGAAAGTTTGATTTCAATGCACGCGACCGCCGTATTATCGAAGGCCTGTCTAATCTTTCATTTGCCCAGCGTGAAGACAGCTCTTATGTGATGGTTTGTCGTGGTGGTGGTATCTGGGTCAGCAGAGATGGACTATCGGAATACAATCAACTGACCGACAAACGGGTTTATCCGGATGTAGACGGTCGGTTTGAAGATCCCGTAATCTGGCGCGATCATATTCAGTATCACCTGATTGTTAATGATTGGCTGGGACGTATTGCTTTCTATCTTCGTTCGAAGGATGGAGTGAGCTGGGTGGTCGATCCGGGTGAAGCTTATATGCCGGGAGTTGCTGTACATGCAGACGGACAGGTGGAAGACTGGTTCAAATATGAACGCCTTAAAGTGTATCAGGATAAATACGGACGTGCCATTCAGGCTAATTTCGCGGTAATTGATACGCTTAAAAATGAGGATAAACCTTTTGATCACCATAGTTCAAAGAATATCAGTATTCCCTTGAATCCGGGATTGTTGCTTACCATACTGGACGAGAAACCTATCACCTCGGGTACAAAAAAAATTCGTGTGAAGATACAGGCGGAAGAAGGCTTCAATCCCCAGACGGATATAGATGTGAATTCCTTGCGTTTCGGTGCTTCTGAAGAAGTGAATTATGGCAGAGGCTGCCAGGTTTTGACCACAGAAAATGAGGGCAAGGATTTGATTGTAGCTTTCAATGGCAAAGGAAATGGCATCACTAAAGATGAGTTTGCTCCGAAATTAATTGGAAAATACAAAGATGGAAGAATGCTTTATGGGTATGCGCGTTTGCCATACATTGATTATATAGAACCGATCCTTTCAGCTCGTGCCCCAGTCTTTACCAAATCCGGGAAGGGACTGGAATGTACAGTGGAAGTACAGAATTTCGGTCAGGTCGGCTCGAAGAAAGCGATGTTGGAAATAGGGTATAAAAGGGAAGGAAAAACAATAAAAGTAGCTTCCGGTATGGTTCCGGCATTGAAGCCTTATGAAAAAACAGATATATTGCTTTCTGCTAAAGATGTGTTTGAGGAAGGAAAGGAATATGATTTGATAGTGACACTCTATTCCGGCAAAAAAGTATTGTCAACATTTAATCTGAAAAAGAAAGTGTTGGAGTAATCTGAGAAAGCTATCGGTTTCGATGATTTGATAAGGGGATAAATATTCCGCTTACAAGGCATTAACTTCCTGTCGACAAGGTCTCAACTTCTTGTCAACAGGAAATTAACTTTTTGTATGCAAGGAGTTGAGACCTTGTAATGTATTGATAAATAAGGCCTTCCTAACTTGTCTAATTTTAATATAAAAGGTTCTGTTCATAAACGAATGGTTAATATTATACCGTCAATATCTTTCGGAAAATTTCATTAAATTCCTATCTTTGCGGAAATTCGTATTACCTGAATAAGATGAAACGATACCTGCTGTTACTTCTTATATAATTGATTTCTATGAAGAGTCAACAATAACAGGCGGATAGTCGTTATTAGGTTATAGTTAAATTTCATTTTATGAAACATTCCGTTCTTTTTGCCTGTGTGGTTATTGGTTTGATTTTTGCCGGATGTCGTAACCGGCAGGAACCATCTGTGCCGGTAGTTGTGCAGGAGGCTGAACCTAAAGATACGGCTGTGCTGGAATTTCCTCATCCTAAGGAGAAACAGTTGATCGCTGCCGATATTTCCCTTACCAAAGAATTGCTTTATGACCAGCATACCCTGGAAGATACCTATCCATATAAGGATACGGTACGCTCTTTCAAATGGGATGTCATCCGGAACTGTCTGGCTTATATCGAGAATATGCAGCGCGATACTACTGCAAGGTGGGTCGTGTTACAGAATTATAAGAATCTGAATAAAGAAGCTCCCCTGGTACGTAAGTTCGTGCGGAATGTGTATCGCCGTGTATCTGATACATTGGGCGTGGAGCGCTATCAATCGGTGCCGCTGTATCTGCCCGCTGATACTTTGGTGCCCGAACGTTATGGTAGAGACGGTACTATCGCTTATCTGAAAGGTGAGGAAGGAAGTTTTTACCGGATATTACCCGCCACTTTTGAAGAAGAATGGCTGGCACCACGCAGTTATCTGAAACAATTGCCGGACAGCACCGTCTTTAATCATGTGATTTTTGTCGATCGCCTGGATCAGAATATTACTACCTTGGAACATGTCTCGGAAGGTGAGTGGAAGATACGCAGTATGAATCCCGCCACTACCGGAATGCATGCTCCACCCTATGCCCAGGAAACTCCACTGGGGATGTATCTGCTTCAACAGAAAAAAACGCGTATGGTGTTCCTGAAAGATGGTTCGGCGGAGACAGGAGGCTATGCCCCCTATGCCAGTCGTTTTACGAACGGAGCTTATATTCACGGAGTGCCGGTGAATGCACCGCATACAAGTATGATTGAGTATAGCTGGTCGTTAGGGACTACTCCACGTTCGCATATGTGTGTGCGCAATGCCACTTCACATTCCAAGTTTGTTTTCGATTGGGCACCTACCGAACGCTCTTTGGTTGTGGTGATTGAATAGTGAATCCTCATTTTTAACTATCTGTGTGATAGGTGTCTGGAGAAAAAACTGTAATTTAGCCGCCGTTATTTCTCTGGCTAAAGTTTTATGTTGCGATTTATTGTATTCATTTTATTCTTATTTCTTCCTTGTACCTTGTTTCTGGGCGGCAAGTCGTCAGATAACACTCCTGATTCTGCTGAAAGGGCTGCTGTATCTGATGTTGAGGCTTATGCGAGTTTATACCGTTCCATGCAGTTGGAAGGAGTTGTCAACTGGAAAGCTTTCCGGCAGGCTGTGGCAGGTTATTATAAAATAGACAATCGTAAACGGGAGGTGCTGACATTGATAGACTTTTCCCGTCCTTCTACCGCAAAACGTCTTTTTGTATTTGACATGAGGGAACGTAAAGTACTTTTCTCATCGGTCGTTTCCCATGGAAAAAATAGCGGTGATAATTATGCCACTTCCTTTTCTAATGAATATGGTTCCTACAAAAGTTCACTGGGATTCTATCTTACAGAATCTACTTATCAGGGAAAGAATGGATATTCGCTTATTTTGAATGGTTTAGAAAAAGGAATCAACGACCGGGCCCGTGAGCGTGCTATTGTTATGCATGGGGCGGCTTATGCCGATCCTTCGGTAGTCAGTAGAGGGGGACGTCTGGGAAGAAGCTTTGGCTGTCCGGCTGTTCCGCAAAAACTTTCCCGTCCTATCATTGATGCCATCAAAGGAGGAAGTGTGATGTATATCTATGCTGAAACTCCTGATTATCTGGCACACAGTTCAGTCTTAAAAGATACAGACGGACTGTAGTTTAATTCTTTTCATGGCGAAGCATATTTTTGACGTTTGTCAATTCCTATAATCTTATCTTTTCCTACCTTTGCGTGCAATTTTCAGAGGATTAATTTATGGCAACATCAAGAGAAATGACGGCAGGACGCGCATTGCCGTTGATATTCAATTTCACTATGCCTCTGTTGATGGGAAACCTGCTACAACAGACATACTCTCTGGTAGACGCGGCAATCGTGGGTAAATTCTTGGGTATTAACGCACTGGCCTCGGTTGGAGCAAGTACTTCGGTCGTTTTCCTTATTCTTGGTTTCTGCAATGGGTGTTGTGGAGGTTTCGGCATTCCTGTGGCACAGAAGTTCGGAGCGCGGGATTACAGTACGATGCGTCGTTATGTATCGGTCAGTTTGCAACTGGCAGCGGTGATGTCGGTGGTGATTGCGGTAGTTACGAGTATTCTGTGTGGGGATATTCTGCTGATGATGCGTACACCGGATATCATATTCCAGGATGCCTACTATTATTTATTGATAACGTTTATCGGAGTTCCCTGTACTTTCTTTTATAATTTGCTGTCCAGCATCATTCGTGCTTTGGGCGATAGCAAGACGCCTTTCTGGTTTCTGTTGTTTTCTACTATACTTAATATCCTGCTCGACTTGTTCTGTATCCTGGTATTGGATTGGGGAGTGGCGGGAGCCGCCATCGCTACGGTCTTTTCACAAGGTGTATCGGCTGTGTTGTGCTATGGATACATGATGCGCCGTTTTGATATATTGCGGGGAACACCAGATGAACGGAAGTTCAATGGTGCCTTGGCACGGACACTGATGTATATCGGTGTACCTATGGGATTACAATTTTCGATTACCGCTATCGGAAGCATTATGTTGCAAAGTGCCAACAATGCATTGGGAACTGCTTGTGTAGCCGCTTTTACCGCTGCCATGCGCATCAAGATGTTCTTTATGTGTCCGCTTGAAAGTCTGGGTATTGCTATGGCTACCTATACCGGACAGAATTATGGTGCGGGCAAGCCCGAACGCATCTGGATGGGAGTGAAGGCAAGTGCATTAATGATGATTATTTATTGGGCATTTACGTTCTGCATATTGATGCTGGGGGCACGTACGTTTGCCTTGCTTTTTGTGGAAGCGTCTGAACTGGAAATATTGAAGGACACGGAGTTGTTCCTGCATATTTCCGTGTCCTTCTTCCCGGTTTTGGGACTGCTTTGTATTCTGCGATATACCATTCAGGGAGCGGGATATACCAATCTTGCTATGCTTTCCGGAGTTTCCGAAATGATAGCACGTGTGCTAGTCAGTCTTTATGCAGTGCCCGCTTTCGGTTATCTCGCGGTCTGTTTTGGTGATCCGACGGCATGGATTGCGGCTGTCCTGTTCCTGGTGCCGGCATTTATTTTTGTATATCGGAGGTTGCTCCGGATGAGGAGAGAACAGTGAGTATAATTCCCGTGCCTCCTCCCGGTGCCTGTGCTATTTGCAGGGTCGATTCACCGGTTACTTCCTGTTCTTCTTTTATCACCGGATATGGGTTGATGCGATAATCAGCCTTGTCTCCATCTCTGTAGATAACAGCCTTGTATCGTTTTCCTTTATCCAGAAAGGAGAGGGGAAGTTGCATCTCCCGAGGCTGTTCATTAGTAATGCTTCCTATGAACCAACGTCCGCTGCTTCCGCGTTCTTTACGGGCAATTGTCACATATTCGCCTATTTTAGCTTCGGGTATAATGGTTTGTTCCCAAGTAGTGGGGCAGGCGGTGATGAAGGAAAACGGTTCAGGGTTCCGTTCGTAGTTTTCTATTTCATCGGAGGCCATTTGCAAGGGACTGTATAACACAACGGATAGAGCCAATTGTTTGGCAAGCGTTGTTTGTACACGCGTCTGAGGCAACACCGGATTTTCGAAGCGGAAAGTGCCGGGGGTGAAATCCATGGGACCTGCCAGCCCACGGGTGAAGGGAATGATGGTAGTGTGTACGGGAGGATTGCCGCCATCTTTGTCCCAGGCATCCCATTCCTGCCCTCGTACACCTTCTTGTGTCATCAGATTGGGGAAGGTACGTTGCAGTCCGGTGGGCATCACGGGTTCGTGATTGTCAATCATAATATGCTTGTCGGCTGCCAGTTCAATAACTTTCCGGTAGTGGCGTACACCGAACTGGCTGCTGTGTCGCTCTTTGCCATCCAGTAGTTTGCCTACATAGCCTGTTTTGATTATTTGCACGTCGTGATCTTTATATAAATTGAAGGCTGCTTCTATTTGGTTTTCATAATCAGATACCCAGCCGTCCGTTTCATGATGGCCGATAAGCGTCACGCCTTTGGAAGCGGTATAGTCGGTGATCTGTTTCAGGTCAAAGTCAGGATACGGTTCAGTAAAGTTGAAATGATAAGTATCCCAACCTTTGTTCCAACCTTCAATAAGTACTCCCTGAAAACCGTGTCGGGCGGCAAAGTCTATATGCCGCAGTGCATTGGCAGTGGTAGCACCGTGGCGTGGGCCTGTGTGCCAGGTGTGTTTATGCATGTGGTAGGTCCACCAGATTCCAATGTATCTTCCGGGTTGTATCCAGGATGTATCCTGAATGCGGCAAGGCTCGTTCAGATTCAGCATAAGGCGTGACAGGAGTAAATCACCTGCGCTTTCAGTAACAATCATCGTGCGCCAGGGAGTGACACCGGGAGCTTTCATAAAAACCTTTTCTCCCGTAGACCATGGAGTGAGATTGGCTTTCAGGGTCGTACTACCTTCTTTAGGGATAAGATTCATGGCGGCATAATCTGTCAGATTGGCTTCATGGATACTCAGGAAAAGTCCGTCATTGGTTTCCATAGTGAGCGGTGTGCTTACCCAACCGAGTTTACTGACAGGAGATGCCTCGTAGAGTGCTTCATAAAAATGTGCTTCATAAGGTATGGACCAGGCTTTATGATCATTGGTTAATGCAAACTCTGTGAGTTCATCCATGATCACAAAGTCTTTTAATGCTTCTTGCTCCGGAAATTCGTAGCGGAAGCCGAACCCGTCATTGAACAGCCGGAACACAACATTGAATTTTCGTTTGTGTGCGGATGTTTCCTGTACATGGATGGTCATCTCATGATAGTTGTTTCCCACAATCCGGTCTTCTCCCCAGATTTGTTCCCATGTTCCACTGAATGAATGATGAAGAGCTTCTGTTATTTCCAGATGGTCAGCCAGTATATCTTCTTTCAGGATAAACCCGAGGCGTGACTTATCGAGTATAGGCTTTCCATTTCGTGAGAGTTCATAATAGAGTTTTCCGTTTTCTGTTTTTACATGCAGGCGAAGATTACCATCGGGAGAATTTACAGAGAGTTGCGACGCCGGATGGCAACCTGTGCAGAGGAAAACGATAAAGCTTACCCATATCAGGGAATAATGAGGAAGTCTTTTCATGATTTCTTTCTTATTTTTATATAGTCCAGTTCAAAGTATCCGCCTTTGGACGTACTGTTCTGAATGATTATGTAATTAATGCCGTTTTGCAAGGATATTTCTGTCTTCGCGGTTTGCCAGGCTGTTTTGTCAGCCTGTACAGGAAGTTGCAACCATTTCTCTATCGCTACATCATTGACGATAATCAAAGCCGCTGCGTCTGTTGTTCCTGTATTTCGATATCTGATTTCCAGCGGATAGTCCCTCGTTTGGGGAACTTCCACTGCAAAGAGTACATTGGCGCCGGAGTTTTCAAGTCCTGTGACGTAGCCGGCACCACTGTAAGTGTTCTCTTGGTTGCCATCGTTATCCTGCCCGGAGTCGGATTCCTTGCAGGATAACAGGAGACAGGAGGCTATCAGTAATAGATTGTATAGTTTCATTATTGATGGAGATTTATTATGTAAATGATAATTTACCAGCGTAGCGCTGGAGCAAGGTTCTCCTTCGGCGTGCAAGTAATCTTTCAGACACGGATGACACGGATGACGCGGATTCTTTTTTCCTTCGGTGTGATATGCCGGTATGTATAGCGCAGCTTTAAAAATCCGCGTCATCCGTGTCATCCGCGTCTAAAAGATTAAAGTCCGCATTCGTCCGCCTCATCCGCGTCGTCCGCGTACCAATTCTTTCACCCGCTAAATTATCATTTACTACATTTTTCCGCTTCTGCTCCACCCCTTACGGAAGCTGTTTCTGCTTCTATTTTCAGGGTGTTGTGTTGGATACGGATTACTTTACATTCGTGGGGGCGCAATTCTACGGTGAATGTTCCCGACATGCCTCCCAAGTCTTTGCGTTCCCATAAATCCCGTACATTGACGACTTGCCCGTCTTCAATGCCCAGTTCATGATGGAAGTCAATGCTGCGTGTCTGTAGAGTACTTTCACGGTTGAATAATCCTACCACCCAATCTTTGTTAGGCAACTGGCCGATCCAGCGGGAACTGTTCGCAGCATCCCGAAAGTCGTAACTCAATGGTTTGGCGGCAAAACCGAGACTGTTCAACTCGTTCATTTCCGGATTCTGGTAAACCCAGGCGTGATCTCCAATCGTATCATACTGGTCGGCAATGGCAAGTGCGGAACCTCCCATAATCATCAGCGAGAAAAGGAAGCGGCGCTCGTTGTCATTTGCCAGTTTATTCATACGCATAAAGTCACCGTCCAGTATCATTTGCCCTCGTGCACCGACATCGGCAAAACCAATGAATCCGTCGAAAGCATTACCGAATTGCGGCCAATGGTCTTTCTGCTGCCCGCGGCGGCGGTTGCTGACAAAGTCCCAGTCACCGTCGAAGCAATCATCATCAATGCGTATCATATCCCCGTACTTCAATTCGGTCTTGGCATGATTATAACAGTGAGGCATCACAAGACTGAGGAAAAGATCATCTCCGGCGGCTTCGGCAATCCATGCCAATGCTTGTTCGTAGCGGCGGGTGCCGTAGTTGGTTTCATAGTTTTCCAGGAAATCTATGCGAAGATAGGTGACGCCCATTTCCTTGAAATAGCGTACATAATTCTGAATCCATTCTTTGGCTCCCGGCTTATCCACATCCACCCAATACAGAGGATCGTTGAACGATTTGTATCCCACAATGTCTCGGGTACGGTAAGAAGTTCCTTTTACAGGCAGGTTCTGTTCATAGGCGGCACGGGTCAGCCACATGGGGTTGTAATAGACTCCCATCTTCATGTCCCGTTCTTGCAGGTATCGGGCCCAGTAGCTGAAGCCGTTTTTCCAGTCACTGTTGTACTTGGTGATATAGCCGTTCTCATTGACGGTTTGTGCAGCTTCTATCCATCCGTCGTTGCAGATCATGTCGTAACCGTAGGGCTTGAAAGTCTTCTCCATCCAGTCTATGTTTGCTTTCCAGCGTTCCTCACTGAGAGGAACGTTGGTTACGAAACACTCTTCGTAGGCAATCCAGTATCTGGGTCCCGTGCCGTGACGGGTGAAGGGACTGTCACGGGCTACGGAGGAGTGAGGACAAAATGACAAGAAGATGGTTGCGAGTCCGAGTATCCATTTTGTATAGTTCATGGCAATCATGTTTTGAGGTTAATTGATTTTTTCAACTTTGAGTTTCAGGGTCTTCGTATTGACTGTCAGTTTGTACTTTCCGTCGCTTCCTTCGGGTATTCCCCAAAAGTGGTCGCGCAGGTTGCCTTCCATTTCTGAACATTTAAACATGGGGTATTCGCCGGGTGTCACAATCTTGACATTTTCGTTGTAATCCACGCTTTCGGGCACCAGATAATTGACTTTATCCCAGTCTCCCTTTTCAAGGATGAACTTGAATTGTTTGTTTTCTTCACTATAAACCAGGTTTACTTCTGCCTTATATACATTGGCATACAGTGGGTCGGGTACTAATCCGGTTGCGCTGCCCGAATCCCATCCGAAAGCACTTCCCAAGCCATAAATCGTCTTTATCTCCGGTTCCGGCTCTTCGGTTTCGTCACTGATTTTTTCGAGGGTTAGTTTCAGCTTCTTTACGTTCACTGTAATCCGGTAGGTACCGTCGCTTCCTTCGGGTATTCCCCAAAAGTGGTCGCGCAGGTCGCCTGTCATTTCGGAACACATCAACATGTCGTATTCTCCGGGAGTGATGACTTTTACGGCGGTGCCGTCATCTGTCGAGGTGGGTACCAGATAACGTACTTTGTCCCAATCGCCTTTTTCAAGGATGAACTTGAATTGCTTGTTCTCTTCGGAGTATTTGATAACTTTATCTATGGTGAATGTATTTGGTTCAGTCAGCTTCAGTTCGGTGGGAGCATTGGAGTCCCAACTGAAGATGGTGCCGAGTCCGTACAGTTGCGTGTAGTTCTCCACGGGTTCCACTACAACGATTTCTTTATCTTTCTCACATCCGGTCAGTAGGGGGAGGAGGAAGAAGATGAAAATGAGTTTATTTATTACTTTCTTCATGATAATCTTATTATTTGTTATGTGATTAAATAACTTCGGTAATAGACTTTGCACGGGAAACAACGTAACTAAGCTATGCTGTTCCTATGGGTTATTATATCATCATCCATATTGATGATGGTTATCATCCGTATTGATGATAGTTATCATCCGTATTGATGATAGTCATCATCCGTATTGATGATATGCCAAGTCATATACTGAGGCATGCTCATTCTAATTGTAACCCGGGTTCTGCTCAAGCGTGTGGTCGGCTCCCATCATATCCCGTGGGATAGGGAAGATATCCCAGTGTGAATCTGCATCGGGTTTCTTGTCCCACCATTCTTCCGTACAGTACAATCCCCAGCGGATAAGATCGGTGCGGCGGCGTCCTTCGGCAAGGAATTCACGTCCCCATTCATCGTAAAGCTCATCTTGCGTCAGGGTTATTGCACCTTCGGGCTTGTACAGGTATTCTGCCCATGTATCTTGCGGATAGTTACGTTTACGCACGGCATTCAGTAATCGGGCAGCTCCGTCCACATCGTTTGCTTTGAACTTACATTCCGCCAATGAGTAGTAGATTTCCGCCAGACGAATTTCATTGTAATCGGCTTCGCGCTTCCCTGCGTCTTCATCGCTGTAGATGGGATACTTCACAAAATGCCATCCAGAGTTATGGTCGCCGGTATTCATGTTTGAAGTGCGGTCGGCGGGAAGTTGATCCGGAGCGAGTTCGTGAAATACTCCTACCTGGTCGCGGATGTAGATTTCATATCCTCCTACGGGAGAAGTCACTTTCTTTTGGGTGCCGTCATCGGCGATATAAGGCAGGTAGCCATAAAGGAACATACCTTCACGGGTACTGTTGCCCAGATTCCGGTACATGGTCAGGCGATAATCTTTCGGATATTTCTTGAATTTGCTGACAAACTTGCCGAGTTTGAAGCTGTATTCATTATTATTCAGGTCGAGACTGGGTTGCAAGGCATATTTGGTATTGAAGTCTCCTTGTTTGAAGGCACCGAAGTAGAAACGTGCATTGACAGGGACGGCCCACCAGTATGTATCGCCCGTATAGTGCCAGTAACTACGCCCATAGGACGATGGGAAAGCAAAGATGGTTTCGTTGCATCGGTCGTTTGTCCAGTCGAATACTTCGTCCCAGGTCTTTCCCAGTTCGTAGAAGCCATAGTCGCCGTCCAGAATGTTTTGGGCGTATGTGGCGCATTCCGTATATTTAGAAGTTCCGATCCATTTTTCCGCGTTCAGATAGAGGCGCACTAACAATGCGGCTGCACCGGCCTTGGTCCATTGACCTTGTGCTATCCCGTTGCCGGCATTACCGTTCTTGGCTGGTAGTGCTTCGATAGATGTTTTCAGTTCCGTTTCGATAAAGTTGAACAGTTCCTGCGGCGTCACTTGTCCGACGGAATTCTTGCTCTGGTCCAGGCTGACAGCTAACGGTACATTGCGGAAAGCATCCAGTAGACGGATGTAGAACCATGCACGTAAAGCCTTGTTCTGTGCGATGAAGTTATCCATCTCCGACTGTGACATGTTGAATTTGGCAGGATCCAGCTTTTGCAGGTCATCTATGACGGAATTGGCCTGCATGATTCCGGTGAAACAGTTTTCCCATTCACTTTTGATGGATTCATTGTCGGCAGCCCAGGTGTGGTAGTGCAGATATTGCCATTTGGCATTGTCATACCACCAGCCATCGCGTGCCCAGGTACCCAGTTGATCGGCGCAACACTCTTGCAACACCTGGCGCGGCCCGATGCTGTAGAATCCATGTTCGAAGGGGCGGAATGTGGCTTTGATAATATCATCCTTTGTATTGTAATAGTTGGTAGACATGATTTGGTCGTATACCGTTTCCGTAAGGTCGGTACATGCGCTGAGGGAGCCGAGGAGCAATACTCCTGCCAGCAAACCGGTTAATATATTCTTGAGTTTCATATTTCTATTGTTTTTTAAGGTTATACATTTAGAAGTCTAATTGGACACCGAACATTACCTGTGTAGTGGAGGGATAGTACCGGCGGGTACCTTCCGTACCGTTCAGGTTCACACCCGGAGTCAATCCGTTGGTCTGGTAAGTCGAAGGATCTACGCCGTTGAAACCTGTAATGGTAGCAAGATTCTTTCCGGTGACGTAGAGGCGGGCACTGTCCAGCCACTTGTTGTTGATCGGGAAAGTGTAGCTCAGGGTTACCATATCGAGCTTCACATAGTCGCCGCGTTCTATGAAATAGTCGGTCAGCACATTCTTACCTTTCTTAATGGCCGCATTCTTGGTATATGCTTTTTTCAGCACATTGCTTTGCATACTGGGAATGCCCCAGTAGAAGTCGTGTACATTGAAGAGGTCGAAGCCGAAAGCACCGCGAAGGAAGATGGTTAATCCCCAGTTCTTATACGTTAAGGTATTGGTCATGGAGGCTGTGAATTTGGGAAGTCCGTTACCGGTTACCCGCTTGTCTTCTTCTTTGGCATCGGATATTTTAATCATCTCCGTATTGTCTTTGTTCCATACTACCCAGTCGCCATCGGCATCAATACCGGCATACTTCCAGGTGTAATAATTACCCAGGCGTTGTCCTTCTTCTATGCGTTGCAACTTGCCCGGTTGATTCGGACTTTCCATATTCGCCAGGTCGTAATAATTTTGTCCGGTGAACTCGTTGTTGGAGAATTTGAGGAACTTGTTCTCATTGGTGGCGCCTACCAGATTGACGGTATAGCTGAAATCTTTCATCTTCACCGCCTGGATATTCAGGTCGACTTCGATACCGGTGTTGCGCATGGTACCTACATTGACAAAAGTGGTAGAGAACAAGTAGGGAGGAACGGGTACATTGTAGTCGCCCAGCAAATCTTGTTGTTTACGGTTGTAGTAATTGACCGAACCGCTCAATATTCCTTTGAACAGGCTGAAGTCCACGCCGATGTTCCAGTTTTTACCTTTTTCCCATTTCAGCCCCGGATTAGGATTCTTGCCTGCACCCCATACGGTGAAGTATTGTCCGTTGTAGTAGTAACTGCCGAAACTACTCATGGTAGACAAGGACAGGTAATTGCCGAAATCCTGATTGCCGGTTACACCGTAGTCACCACGTATTTTCAGGTCGTCAATCCATGTGATGTCTTTCATGAAAGCCTCTTCACTGATACGCCAGCCGGCAGATACAGCGGGGAAGTAACCCCATTTATTGTCATCTCCGAAGCGGGAAGAACCTTCGTATCTCAAAGAAGCGGTCATCAGGTAGCGGTTTTTGTAGTCATAGCTCAGGCGGCCGAAGAAAGCAATCAGTTTAGAATCGCTTTTGTTGGTACCCATTTCGTTGCGTCCTTCTTCCTTGGCCCATTCACCGGAACCGAGGTTGTTGTACAGAAGTCCGTCGGAAGAGAAATCTTTATTGGCGGCATTCAGACCTGAATTCTGGAAGTATTGATACGAGTAGCCTACCATGGCGCGGGCACGGTGTCCTTTCAATTCCATAGCGTAGTTGCCCAACCATTCAAGACTATGCTGGCGGTACTTGCTGTAGGTGCGGCTGGCTTCTCCTTTATAGTCGTTCTTCATTGCCAGGCGGCTTGTGGAAGGACGGAACCAGTAGTCGAAATTATCCGATTGCTGGTCGGCAAAAGTCAGTTGCGTGCTGAGGGAATGAATGGAATGACCGTCTTTGGCGAGTAGGGGAAGCAAGTTCAGTTTCACGGTGGCATCCCAATCCAATAGTTTGGTTTCACCACCATTTTGTTCCAGCTTCAATTCTTCTACAGGATTCCATAAGGCTTCCTGTCCGGTGAAGTCAGAATAAAGATTCGGGTTTTCCGGATCAAACAGTGGGGTAGTGGGGTTGGCGTCCATAGCTATCTTGAATGCATCCCAAGAGGAATTTTCACGGTAAGCGATACGCGGTGCGATATTTACGGAGAAATCTAACAGCCCGTTTTTAGTGGTATGGTTGATAGAGGCGCGTGCACCATACTCTTCGCGACTGGAACGTATATCGATACCAGTTGCATTGCGGTAATCCACGCTGACGCGGTAATTACTCTGGCTGGTACCACCGGACAGTGTGACGGTGTGCTGATGGGTGAAACCGGTGCGGGTAATCTCGTCAATCCAGTTGGTAGCTCCACCCAGGTCACTGGTCGGATTGTTGGGAACACGGTATTCGCGGAACTCTTCGGCAGTCAGTTGGTCGAGTTCATGCAGAGGAATACTGGCGGTCAGCATACCATTATAGATGGCATGGAATTTACCGTCGCGTGATCCCTTCTTGGTGGTGATGACGATTACGCCGTTGCTACCCCGTGTACCGTAGATGGCGGAGGCTGCACCGTCTTTTAGAATATCCATGGAGGCGATATCGTTGGGATTGATATTCGTCAGGTTGCCACCGGGAATGCCGTCGATTACGATCAGCGGGCCCAATCCGGCAGCACGTGAGGAAATGCCGCGAATCTGGATACTTGCCTGGTTGTTAGGGTCGGCGGCGGCTGTGTTGGTTACGGATACACCGGCCACTTTTCCCTGTATCATCATGGAAGGGTCCAGACTGCTGATATGGAGAAAATCCTTGCTGGAGATGTGTGATACGGCAGAAGTAAGTTCTTTCTTATCCAGCGTTCCGTATCCGATAACGACTACTTCGTTCAGAGCTTGCACATCGTCTTCCATACGAATATTGATAGTCTTACGTCCGTCTACTTTCACTTCCTGCGTTTTGTAGCTGATGAAGGAGAAGCGTAGGGTACTTGTGGGGCGGACGGTCAGCGAATATTTACCGTCGACATCGGTTATGGCTCCGTTGGTGGTTCCTTTTTCTGCAACAGATACACCGATCAGAGGTTCATTGTTGGTGTCCGTCACTATTCCCGATACTTTGATGGTTGTGTTTTGAGCATTCAGTAATGCAGGGAGCAGGAAGAACATTCCAAGGAGTACATGAAAGTACATTTTCCAAGGATAAATCTTAGTTTTCTTTTTCATGGTACAGTGATTTAAATGAGTTAATAGGTTCAATGAATTTTTTCCTTGGGACAAATGTATTTCGGATAGGCGGGAGAAAAAAGCAATGAAGACGGGATATAGAATGATAAAAGGAGAAATGTCTGATATTCAAATCAATGCATTCCTCCTTTCAACGGAAAATTAAGGTCTATTTTAGAGCCTTTTTAGAGATATTGCGTGGCTAAATTCCTTTCTTTATTTGCATAATGTATTCTTCGAACTCTTCTTTCGGCACAATTGTTTTTCCTTTTACTCGTGCCTTATATACATATATAGTATTAATAGATAGGTTGAGGAACTTAGCAATCCGCTCGTTCTCGGTTACTCCCAAACGAATCAGGGCAAAGATGCGCAACTCTGGTGGCAAGTTGCCTGCCTCATCCAGAATCACCTGGTCTTCCGGGCGGAAGAATTTATTGTATTCCGTCAGGAAATTCGGGAAGAGCTTCAGGAAGGTCTGGTCGAAGGATGAGAACATATTCTCCCGTTCAGACTTTATATCGAACTCCTTATGCGTGATTTGCAGATCATTGAATTGGCGTGCTTTCAATTTACGATCCTGTTTTTTCAGCAGATTCTCTACTTTGTCCAAATAATCGGATTTACCATAAAGAGATTGGAAGATATATTGGTCCTTGATCTCGTTGGACTCTTGTAGTTTTCCATTCACTTCTGATATTTCATTGAATTGCTGCTGAATGGATTGTTTAGCAGTTCTCAGCTTTTTCATCTGTTTATAAATGATGGACAGGGTGACTAAAAGCGAAACGGCCAGCAGGCTCATTACGACCAATGAGATGGTCACTTCCCTTTTCCGCTCTTCTATCATTGTCAGGCGTTGCTTTTCAATGATGGGGAGTATAGTGTTTATTTCCATCTTACGGTGTCGGGCATTGTAGAAGTTCGTTTCTTCCAATGCAATCTGAATGTATTTGCTGGCACGCAGAACGTCTCCTTTTCCGTACAGATAGCTTGCCAGTTCCTTCTTTGCCGTCGTTTCCCGTGTAGCCGAGCGTATATCCTGTATAGCTGATAGCGCCATGTAGTAAATGGCGTGTTCAAAATCTCCCATCCCTATGTACATACGTCCCAGCATGGAGTAGATGATTGCTTTTTCATGCGGACAAACGTCGTAATCATTCAGCATTTGCTTGTACATCTGTATTTTCTTCTCATTGTCACCTACACTGAATTTGAAGGCTTCTATCTTCTGGTGGTAGAAAGTGTGGTCGGGAGTATACAATAGGGCAGAGTCACAGTAGAGGGTTATTTTCTTGTTGTAATCAGCATTGAAAGGGGTACCTTCATTGTAACTGCTCATATCGGAATACAATCTCATACAGAGCTGATAGTATTCCGACTTAATGGAGTCCGGGGCATTTACAACATGAATGGAACGCATCATGTCATATGCTTCTTTGAATAAACCAGTGGAAAGGTAACAGTAGAACAGGTTGCAATCTGCCTGAATAGATAGGTTCTTATCGGTCAGGCGATGTGATATTTCTTCCGTTTGTATGGCGTAGGAGTAAGCTGAATCGTATTGATAAGTGATATATTCATTGAATAACCGATTGCAGAGATTGTATCTCTCCTGTTGATCCTTGACGTATCGGAATTGCCGTTTTATGTCTTCTAACTTCTTTTCTTTTTGCTGGTAGTAGATTTCACGATGTTCTATCTCGCTATCGAGGACAGAAAGTATAGAATCCACACGTTCTTTGGCGGACAGTCCAATAATCTGGCATAGGAGCAAAAGGCTGAATAGGTATTTCATAATATGTATGCGGGTTAAGAAAGTACCGCAAATTTAGAGATTTATTTTAAATATTACCTGTGAGTAAGAAAAAATAGTCGTTAACTTATTTATAGGAATTGATATTAATTAAGAGCATATCTGTAAAGTCCAATATAATATCAGAGAATCGAGTGATTTCAGTCTTTCAAAGATTTTGTTGATAGGCAATAAGAGTGTCATTGGGAAAAACATTATCTTTGGGTCATAAAAGTAAAAGGCATGAACCGTAACTTTATAACAATAACTATGTACGAATGGGCTAATGAAATGAACTGTGCCGTAACCGTATGTGA
>OHCS01000685.1_pt1 | contig 17733 bp, 18 predicted proteins | sample 1566741 | NCBI WGS metagenome assembly OHCS01 (sample SAMEA3879604, study PRJEB24766) | human gut metagenome | biome: human-associated habitat; feature: feces | place: USA | collected 1985/1987 | reverse complement strand
TAAATTCTATAGATTTCAGCCACTGACCATTCTCTTTGCGTTCTTCGTAAATCTGTACATTATCCACTAACTGTGACAGGAACTCTCGTTTCTCAGCTTCGTTCATTTGGGCATACAGCTTATCAAAGAAAATGAGTGCCTTGTAGATATTGTCTCCGGTAATCTTGTCTGCCAGCAGAGCGCGTTTCTTAGTTTTTGCAGATATAAGCAATTCCTCTGCTTCATCTATTTTATCATAAGTCTTGTACAAACGGTTCTCTAAATCTGTTTTTCTTCGCTGATAATGTTTATCCTCATAATCAAGAGAATCAATATCTGACAAGATCGTATCTTTATTATGATATAGCTGTCTTAATTGTTTTTCGTAATTTGCTATTTCCTGATCTAATGCGCTTGTGTCTACTTCCATATTTATCTTGCTGCGTATTAAATCCGAAAATTTAGGATTGCTAACCAGTTTACTGATCACCTCTGCAACAGAAGCATCCAGCATTTCCTCATGCACCTGTTTTTTATAATCACACTTATGACCTCTGGTCATATTCCGGTGTTTACAGCCATAATAATAAAAGTCCTTATAATTGCTTCCATCCTTGCGCTTCTTAATGGCCTTGTTGCCATACATTCCGGCACCGCAGACAGGACATTTTAAAATTCCAGATAAAAGATGTATCTTTTCTTTCTTATCACGATTGACCTTTTCGTACTTTTTAGCCTGTGCCGCCACCTTGACCTGTGCCTGCTCCCATACTTCTTCTGATACAAGAGCTTCATGTAAACCATCTACCAACAGATAATCGTCTTTCTTAACCTGCCTGTACTCGTTCCTTGTACCATGAACCTTTTCTGTCCGTCTTCTGCCATAGGAGATTTTACCGCTATAAACCGGATTCTGTATAATCCTTCTGATAAGAGCAGCATCAAATAACGGATTTTTACCATTCTGTCTGGCTATCTTATGAATTCCATGATTTTCTAAATATTTAGCAATTCCATTCGCTCCCAAATCTGTATTTACATATTGGTCAAATATCGTTCTGATAGCTACTGCCTCTTCCTCATTCACTACCAATTTTCCATCAATGAGAGCATATCCATATGGTGCAAAACCACCATTCCATTTACCTTCCCTGGCTTTCTGCATCCTGCCTTCCATTGTCTGAACACGAATGTTCTCACGTTCAATCTCTGCCACTGCTGACAAAACAGATATCATAAGTTTTCCGGCATCTTTAGATGAATCTATTCCATCCTCTACACAAATCAGATTCACACCAAAATCCTGCATCACTTGTAATGTTGCAAGAACATCTGCCGCATTTCTTCCAAATCTGGAAAGCTTAAATACAAGGACATAAGACACTTCATCTTTTTCTGATTTGATATCGTCCATCATCTGATTAAATGCAATTCTTCCCTCTATAGACTTACCGGATTTTCCAGCGTCCTCATACTCACTGGCAATTTCATATTCATTATAGTCACAAAAGGCTTTCATTTTTGTTTTCTGTGCATCTAGAGAATAGCCGTCTATCTGCATGGTTGTGGAAACACGGGTATAAAGATACACTTTTATCTTTTCTTTAGACATTCTTATCACCTCTTAATGTCATTTTCGCAGTCAAAGCATGGCTACTAATTATACCTGTTTATCTGGCAATGAAAGTAATCTGTCTATTACCGGATGAATGATTGCTGTCTCTGTAATCTGATTGATGGCACAAAGTTTCTTCCCTGCATCCTTACTGGATGCTCCACAATGATAAACCAGTTCTGTCTTTTCCCCATAATCAAGTATAATTAACCTGTCGTGACAATCAGGATTCGGCTTAATCCGAATCGTTGGATATTCATTTTGAAAATCCGTCACTAAAGAGTTCGTAAGAAATCCTCTCCCACCTTTTCCATTCTCTGTGAATAAAACAACTTCCACGCCATCTGCTTTCTGTGAAAGGTGTTGTAATGATTTTGCATTCATATAATCATCCACAACATAGATTGATTTATTTGCCTGTTGGTAGATTTCTATGTATGCAATGTCAGCTTCTAACTTCTGGCCTTTATAAATAACAAAATCCTTTTTATCCTTATCAGTAATAAAGTTATCTGCTAAAATAGTCACATCTTTTTGAATGAACTCTACCCTTTTCTCCATTCGATCCTGTCTCTCAGTTATCGTTCCAACCTTCGCTGTTAAAAGTTCCATTTCATTTCTAGTAACAAACTGTTGATTTTGACTAATATAGTGACGCATCTCCCTAAAAGTGCGCATTATAAATATACTCTGCTGTTCTGCCAATTCTCCACGAAGAACTGTCGCAAGCATATAAATTCCTTGTTCTGTAAATGCGTATGGTAGTTTTCTACGACCTCCTTCCTGCCCTTCAAAATAATTTATATTCCGTGAAGTCACAAATTGTGATTTCACCAATTCCACTTCTTCTTTAGTTAGTTGAAACATAAAATCTTCTGGAAATCTTGTCAAATTACGTTTTACCTGTTGATTTAAATTTTTAACTTGATAACCATAAATTTCTGCCAAATCCTGATCCAACATTACTTGCTGTCCACGAAGTATGTACACCTTACTCCGAATAGCATCTGTAGTAATCAATTCTTTTGTTCCTTCCATTCTTCCTCCCAACCAATCGATTACAATTTCTATAAATTGCTGATTCCTATTCTGTTGCTATGAAATCACACATCCCTTGTTATTAGCATTCCTTGTATATTCCATCTTCTTGCCCTTCGGACAAGAAGCATCCCTCGCTCAAAGAACTCGGTCAATTGTGACTTCACAGACTATTCCTCCACCATGTTCTCCATCTGTTCCAACTTCTGCAAGGCTTTCATATACGCCATCAATCTTTTATACTGCGCATCTCCAAGGCTGTGAATCTGCTTTAATATCTTAATATCCGACCTGGTAACTTCATAATCCATATCTGCATCTTTATACTCCGGATCAATTCCTTTACCCGTTAAAAGCTGTTCCGGTGTAATATCCAATGCGTCACATATGGATAACAGACAGTCTGCTTTTGGATTCGTCTTTTTCTTTTTCCAATCACTAATGTTACTTGTTGCAATCCCAGTTCTTCTCGACAGTTCCAACTGACTCATGTTCTTCTGCTCCATTATGTAAAAAATTCTTTCACTGATAATCATGTGTGTTCCTCCGTTATATTTTATATCCGTATTTATCGTTTTTATTTCCGTTTATACGGTCATTCTATCATGCCGCAGCATTTCTTTCAATAGAAATGATAATACTTCTGAATTTCTCAATATTTTCTGTTTTATATAATTCCATGTACAACTGTTTTATTCTCTTCATGCGAAGATAATTATCAGGATCCGGTAATTGGTCCAGTTCCATTGCGTCTGCATACTTTGCCACCATTTCTCCAATAAAATTCGCCAAATCACTCCATGCATCTCTTTCTTTTATAACCACTTTATTTTTAATCATAATTTAAATCCTTTCTGCCATTGTTATCCATCATATCCTATCCAAGATACTATTCTTTCGTTCAGATAGGATAAGATAGATATTATTAAAATTAGTATTGTTAATATTAGTCTTATTAGATTTTGATTTTTTCAGTTCCAGACCTGTAGAAATAAAAACTCTGTAATCGTAAAAATCAAAATTTCTGACTGTGATTTTTACGTCTTATGTGCTTTGATTTTTTCTTATGTGGATATCTTTCAAAACACTTTCTTTAAATAGAGCTTGTTAGGTTTTCCAAGTCCCTGTCTCCTACGTTCAAGTGCCCCGAATGTCTCCAGCTCGTCCAATAACTTGCAGGCTTTTTGTGTTCCACAATTCAATATCTCACAAATATTTATTACAGAATAATAGATAAATACTCTTCCGTTTTCGTCCACCCATCCATTTTTTATAGATAATGAAACCCTATCTAAACTGCTCTTCACCAGTACAGTAATTAAACGTCGGCTTAATGCACAGATTTTCTATTCCATTTCTTCCAAGCCTCTGTTCTTTTTCTAAATTTCTCATAAATAAAGTCCTTCCTTTCATTTTTTCTCAAATTGGCAAGCAGTGCCCCGGTATATACCCGGCGCATTTTTGCTTGTTGGGGAAAATGCCCCAATCCCCTCGAACTGCGGATAAACCGCAAAGCCACGCTAACGCTTTTTATCAATTCACTTTCTCTTCTTTGAATCTTCCTCATATAGATGAATAACTACTTCAAGTGCCTTTTTTAGAAGCTCTGTTTGCTCATTATTCATCTTTTTTATTTCTGCAATATCCTCTTCATACAGCTTCCCCGTTTCATTTGCTTTCTTAGCATACTGATTGAGATTATTACTAATCCTTGTATGTAAAGATATTACCCGGTTCAAATCAGGCCATTTCGGGATTATTACATACCCGTTTAACGCCATCTTTCTGATATACGCACTCATATTTTGAACTCCGGCTTCCTTCATCCGATCATGCAGTATTTCCACCTCCTCCGGTTTAAATTTCACATAAATACCTTTTGAATACTCTTTCACTTTGCATTTCCTCCACTCTTTTTACTTTGTTTTTTAGAAATCACTCTATCGGGCAATTGATGACTTTCTAAAAAATAGGCAACAAAAAAAGCAACCGATGTTACTCGATTGCCATGCTGCCACTTTTACAAGACTATATACGCTCAAAAATTTGTTAGTATTGTACAAACAGTTTTGTGAATAATTCTGTCCATTTTCCATTACAAAATGATAATTGACTTTTTAGAAATAGTTGTTCTCAGATTTTCTACAAAATTAGAAAAAGCCCAAACCACAAGGGTTTGAGCTCCATTTGTACATTCGTATTTTCTGCTTTTGGGTATAAAATCTCTGCTGTAAATATAGAATATTTGTTCGATTTTGTCAAGTCTTACTTGCAATTTTTCTCTTTCTTCTTCGGCAATTCTTCCCACATACTCTCAACCAATTCACACAGAAACTGCCGATTATCCACATCATCAACCAGAATCATTTTTTTCGCACCATCATACGGCGGTTCCATCTCAGCATCCGGCATCATTTTCACCGCCACCGGAACCGGCTTTACCAAAAGTCTGTCATCATATATTCCACCAAAAACCTTTCCACGGTAATAAAGAATGAATTCTCCCATCATTGCCCGACTGCTGATTTCATCCAGTCCTGATAATTGTTCCAAAACAAAATCCAAATATACCTTTGTAGATGCCATGTCTTTTTCCTTTTATTCCCCCATAGTCTTTATTGGATGCCTGACCACAGTCTTCAATTTCTCAGGTGCCACTCTCCGCGCATCACTCAGATAAATCTCGTGGTGCATCCTCTGATCCGTTATATCAAGTGTATATCCCTGTTCTTCCATAAATCTGTGCATTGCATCTACCGTAGCAGGCTCATCGTCATACGCTCCGATATGCATACACTGTACACATAAGCCCTCCTCATAGGAAAAAAACTCAACCTTAGAAAAATCCTGTTTTTTCTTTGCCATAGCTTTCCTGACAGCCCAGTCGAAATCTTCCCTGGTAACAAAATCAGGCAAACGAATAACAGAAATCCACTTGAAATCTTCCTTGCGCGCATAATCGATTCCTGACACGCCTTCTTGCCACCAGAATCCCTCTAATGGCGGCACCACATAATCGAAATATCCGTCAATCTGATGTTCTTCCTTTTTACTCATTTTTATCGTAAATGCAATTCCGTACAGAAGTCCAATAGCCTGCTTATATTCTCCATCTGCATCGTTTGGATTGCCGCTTCCTCTCACCGCTATATAATTCATTTTCGGGACTCTGACAATAGACGGTGTTCCCTTCGGCATATAAAACTCTTTGTATTCCTTTTTATAATCAAACGTCATTTTCCTAATCCTCCATAGATTTTTAATGTTTCTTCCGCATTCCTGCGAATAATGTCCCGTGCTTCTTTCGGCTCAAGCACCTCAGCCTTTGCTCCAAATGTCATGAGCCATGTCACAAGATTTTCCATATCTGTATAATCCGCCGAAAAAAGCAGCCTTCCATCATCCGTCCTGATAAAGCAATGCGGTCCAAATTCTTCAACCAATCGCCACTTCACATCCGGTGCGAAAAGAACTTTTACCCTTATCCCACCCGGAAATATCTTCTCATTTGACAAATCCGGCATTGGTACATTTCTGCACATAAAAAACTGCTCCGATTCTGTAACGCAATCCATACGATTCAACTTAAACAATCTATAATCTTCACGTTCTAAACACCAGCCCCATACATACCAGCTTGACCACCTAAAAACCAGATAATACGGTTCCATCCTTCGGTTGCTGTCTCCAGATGGAGCATAATACATGAACTGTATGGTATGCCTGTTTTCTATTGCATTTTGGATTACCTCAATTTTCGGAGCAAGAGAGCCTTTATACCATGAAGACAAGTCAATCAGCATAGAGTCTCTTCCATTGATAAACTCTGATGATCCAGTCTGGATTTTCTCCATCAGCTGACCGTAGTATCGGTTCCCACTCACACTGTCAAGGCTCCTCAGCCCCGCAAGGATCATCTGCATATCTTTGGATGTCAGAATCGTCCTATCCATACGATATCCGTCCATAATACTAATACCACCACCGGTCCCCTGTGCCGTCCTTATTGGAATACCTGCTTTGCAAAGGTCTTCAATATCCCGGTTTATTGTCCTGCGGGATACCTCAAATTTTTCTGCCAGTTCAGGAGCCGTTGTCTTTTCTTCCTGCAGTAAGATTGACAATATCCCAATAAGCCTATCTATCTTCATAGTTTCCACACTCCATACATATCATATCTAACACAACACGACAACTATATGTCATGTTTATTATATCCACGAAAAATTTTTCTGTATACAATAGAATGCACGCTCCGCAAACATTCTATTGTCATGAACAAAAAGCCTACAAACATAAGGTTTTATTCCCAATGTCTGAAGGCTCAATAGCATTAGTTAAATTTTCTCTTTCTTATAAGCCGAATCATCCTACGATTCGCTTGGAATCATCTGAAAATATCTCAGTGCCTCTACGATTGCTTCTTCCTTCTCCTTCGGACACTTAGGCTGTCTGGCATCATCACATTTAGGTTTGTTGTAATTCTCACGCTCTTTGATTCCATACTTAGCCTTAACTTGCGCAATATAAAGGTTAGACACCTTCATCCCATCATTATGCTCTGCCACGTAGGACTTAATCTCCTCATATGTTGCCTTACTTTCTGCCGAAGTAATATCTAACTCATCCATATCCAGTCTTACATTCACATGGTGCTTCACTTCGTGAAGTTTGGACAAAAGACATACCGTCTCAATATTTCCGGACCATGGGAACATGTCCACGCAGCACATCCTCTCCACCTGATATCCTCTGGCGGTTAAAACCTCTAAGTCTCTTGCAAGACTGGTTGGCTTACAGGAAATATAAATCATACGGTCTACGCCATAGTGGATAATCTTCTCCAATGCCTTTGGATGGATGCCATCGCGCGGAGGATCCAATACGATAAAATCCGGTTTTTCGGTAATATCGTCCAATACTTTTAAGACATCGCCGGCTAAAAATTCGCAGTTTTCAAGACCATTTAATGCCGCATTTTCCTTTGCGGCTTCCACTGCCTCTTCTACTATTTCCACACCCACTACCCTTTTTGCGGCTGGTGCCAGCATCTGTGCAATGGTTCCGGTTCCGCTGTATAAATCGAATACCACCTTGTCTGCCTTCTCGGTCAGCGTATCACCGATATAGTCCCTTGCAGTCTGGTAAAGCACCTCTGCTCCAAGAGAGTTGGTCTGGAAGAAAGAAAATGGTGTGATTCTAAAACGAAGTCCTAAGAGTTCTTCGTAGAAATAATCTTTTCCATATAAAATCTCTGTTCCTTCATCCTTTACTACATCTGCTACACTGTCATTTTTCGTATGAAGAATTCCTGCAATGCTGCCGTCTAAATCAAGTTTACATAACGCGTCTTTCATTCCGGTCAGCAAATCTTTTTCTGAAGATACTGCTTCTGTCAGGCCATCCAGAATATGCTCTGCGCCTGCCGTTACAAGGTCAATCAGGATCTCTTTGGTCTTTACCGCTTTACGCACCAGTAAATGACGCAGATATCCGGTATGCCGCATCCTATGATAATAGGAAATCTTTTTTTCTGCAAAATACTGCTGCACACAGCTTAATATCTTCCGATAATCTTCATCTACAATTTTACAGTCCGTTACCGAAACAATATCATAAAAGCTGCCACGCTTATGCATGCCAAGAGCAAGGGGACCATCCTTATATTCATCCCCAAAAGTAAATTCCATCTTATTACGGAATCCGAATTCATTCGGACTTGCTTTTACGCCCTCAAAGCTGTAGGTTTCCGGGTCTACTACCGCATCCATCAGTTTCTTCACCTGCTGTCCTTTTAATACAAGCTGATCTTCATAGGATAAATTCTGATAAGTACAGCCTCCACAGATTCCAAAATGCGGGCATGGTGCTTCCGGCAGCTCATTTGGTGCTTTCTTCAAAACTTCCAGTAAGCGGCCTTCGCCTTTTCCCTTTCTTACCTTATTTACAGAAAAGGAAATCTCCTGTCCCGGTAATACGTTTTTTACGATTACCTGCTTTCCTTCTTCTACTTTTACAACTCCCTTATTCGGGAAATCCACATATGCAACAGTTCCCTGTAATACCTGACCTTTTTTCATACTTACCTCACACAAACAATTCTTTTCCAAAAACACATGTCATCCGCAGCGTTTCCGGCACACTCAGTAAAAGGGCTGCATGATATCACACAGCCCTTTACATCTTCACCTGTTAAATTATGCAAATGATAATGATTATTTCTCTTCCTCGTCATCCTCGTCAAAGAAATCATCTTCAAAATCATCATCGAAATCGTCTTCAAAATCCTCCAGATAATCTGGTGCAAAGAAACGATATAATCCATAAGCAGCTGCAGCAACTACTACAACAATACCAATGATTGCAAAAATTAAACCAGCTTTTGATTTTTTCTTCTCTTCCATTATTTCCTCTTTCTCCTTTTTATGCAATAATTCTGTTACTTTGTTCACATTTGCGGTTAATAAATTCTTTAATTCTTCCATTTTTTCCATTTCTGACCACTCCTTTTTATGCCAACAACAGTTTTTCATTTTCCTGCCACCTAGAACTCTTTTTATTAATTCATTATAGCATATGTTTCCCCAATCTACTAGAAAAAATTACAAATTCATAAAATTTTTATAACTTTTTCAATTTGGCAAAGGATGCAAACATCTTCTTCACACCTACACTGGAAAAATCAACGGTAACCTCATAATCCCTGCCGCCGTCAATAATCTGCTTTACGACTCCGGTGCCGAATTTCATATGGGAAACGGTATCACCCACAGCATAATCCAACGGCTTTTTCATTGCGGAATTGCCAAAGTTTCTTGCCTCCGGTACGCCAGTTCTGCGCAGTGCCATCGGCTTTGCCGAAAATGCATTTTTCGCCATCATACTTGGTTTCGGAATATCCGGCATTTTTTCCTTCTGGATGGTTCCCGCTAAAAGTTCCCGCGGAATCTCTTTTACGAAACGGGACACCTTATTATACTGTGTTTCTCCTCGTATCATACGCATTCTTGCGCAGGATATGGACAACCGCTCCTTGGCTCTTGTGATTCCCACATAGACAAGACGACGTTCTTCTTCGATTTCCGCTGTTGGATTTTCCGCACAGATTGCACCGAATCCCGGAAACAGTCCGTCTTCCATTCCTGCCAGATAAACCTGTGGAAATTCAAGACCTTTCGCACTATGTAACGTCATCAGCACGACATAGTCCTGTGTTTCATCCACGCTGTCAATATCCGCAACCAGTGCTACTTCCTCTAAGAATCCGCTTAAGGTCGGCTCTTCTTCACTTTCCTCATAAGTAACTGCTTTGGAAATCAACTCGTCAATATTTTCAATTCGCTGCTGTGCTTCCTCTGTATTTTCTGCTTCCAGTTCACGGACATAACCGGTTTCTTCGATAATTTCCTGCAAAAGCTCCGATACACTGATATACGGCAACTTGCTCCTCATACTCTGAATCAGCATTACAAACGGTCTGATTTTTACTGCCGCCCGTCCGATTGTACCAATCTCTTCAGCCATTTTTAAGGCATTATAAAAGGTAAGACCGTTTTCATCGGCATAATCCTGCACCCTGCTTAATGTCGTTGCTCCAATTCCACGCTTTGGCACATTGATAATACGGCGCACTGCCAAATCATCCATGGCATTGTCAATGGTCTTAAGGTAAGCCAGTAAATCCTTGATTTCTCTTCTGGAATAGAAGTTTACGCCACCCACAATCTTATATGGTATGCTGGCTGTGATAAAACGTTCCTCGAAAAGTCGGGACTGGGCGTTGGTACGGTATAATACGGCACAGTCTCCGTAATGATACATGCCTTCCCGCACTTTGCTCCGGATATCTTTTGCTACATAGTCTGCTTCATCAAATCCGGTTTCAAACTGATGAAATGCAATTTTTTCGCCTTCCTCATTCTCCGTCCAGAGACGTTTTGCCTTTCGTCCCACATTATTTGCAATGACCCCATTGGCTGCATTTAAAATATTCTGGGTGGAACGGTAATTCTGCTCCAGCTTGATGGTGACTGCATTTGGAAATTCTTTTTCAAAATTCAATATATTATAAATGTTTGCTCCACGGAATTTGTAAATGGACTGGTCATCATCACCTACCACGCAGAGATTCTTATATTTGCCTGCCAGCAGTTTAATCAGCTGGAACTGTGCCGTATTGGTATCCTGATACTCGTCCACCATAATATAACGGAACCTCTCCTGATAATAATCCAGCACTTCCATATCCGACTGGAAAAGCTCTACGGTCTTTACAATCAAATCATCAAAATCCAGTGCATTATTTTTCCGTAACACCTGCTGATATTCCCGGTAAACGGCTGCTTCCTTCATTTTCCGGAAATCTCCCTGCGCCCGAAGGGCATATGCTTCCGGACTGATCAGCTCGTCCTTTGCAGAAGAAATGGCCGCAAGCAAACTTTTTTCCTTATACATCTTCGTATCAATTTCCAGACGCTTGCAGATATCCTTCATAATGGTCTTCTGGTCTTCTGTATCATATATGGTAAAGTTGGTTCCAAATCCGATATGGTCAATAAAACGGCGCAGAATTCTCACACAGGTAGAATGAAAGGTAGATACCCAGATATTTTCCGAGCCATAGCCCACCATGTCATCAATACGCTCCCGCATTTCGCCTGCAGCCTTATTGGTAAATGTAATCGCAAGGATATGATAGGGATTGACTCCCAGTTCCTCTATCAGATATACCGCCCGGTGAGTCAGCACACGGGTCTTTCCGCTGCCTGCGCCCGCCAGCAGCAGCACAGGTCCTTCTGTTGTAAATACACCTTTTTTCTGTTCTTCATTTAATGAATCGTATATACTCATAATGCTCCTTTACTCTCCTCAATACCACTCCGCTCAGTATACCATACTTCCTTAGGGGATGGGAACATATTTTCTGTATTTCTTTTCAGATTTCTTTTTGTACTGTCCGTCGAACGCATTCATGAGTTCTTTTCCCTTATGTTTATTCTATTGTAGTTGCATCACGCAATGTCATTTACACATCACAGCGTCATTGTATATGCTTTCTGTCATTTTTCTTCTTGTCATCTAGTTTTCAATACTATATAATAGGCATGAGGTGAGTTCAAATGACAATTGATGCAAAAGATTTATTAAACAGTATTTTATCCAGTCTGTCGCGGATTGACTATATCCGCCCGGAAAGTATTCCAAATATTGACCTTTACATGGATCAGATTACTACCTTCATGGATACCCAGCTTGCAGCTTCCAAGCGGCACCCGGATGACAAGATCCTGACCAAAACCATGATTAATAACTATGCAAAAAACAATCTGCTTCCACCGCCGGTCAAGAAGAAATACAGCAAAGAACATATTCTGATGCTGATTTTCATTTATTATTTCAAAAGCATATTAAGTATCAATGATATCGAAAGTATCTTAAATCCTCTGGCAAAACGTTTCTTCAATGCAGAAGGAGATTTCAATCTGACAACTGTCTATGAAGAGGTGTTCAGTCTGGAACGGGATGAAGTAAAAAATCTGATGAAGGATATTACCAAGAAATTCAATACCAGTTCAACCACCTTTGCAGATGCACCGGAAGAAGACCAGGATTTTCTTCATACCTTTTCTTTTATCTGTATGTTAAGTTTTGATGTATTTGTAAAGCGTATGTTGATTGAAAAGCTGATTGACGAGACGAAAGAAATGGAAAAAGAAGCCGAAGATGAGCAGCGTGCTGCAGAAAAGAAAGCTTCCGAAGAGAAAAAAGCTTCCGAGAAAAAGACTTCCGGAAAAAAGTCGAACGAATAAAAGCCATATGCCTGGAAAAAAGAATGTGCCTTGGCACATCCTCGCAGAGCGTTTTTTACTTTACAGAAAAGCAATTTCCTGTAAATCAAAAAAGCACAAGTTTTCGAACCGGTGCTTTTCTTTATCATTTACATGATTTTGTGTGAAAATTAAATATCGTTTTAACTTTATCTCTACTCTTCGTTTTTCTTTTCCGCTTTTTTCTCTTCTTCCAAAGGCTTCACATTCGTTCTGGCAAATACCATATCATATCCATCGCATCCATAATTCAAGGAACGGTTCACACGACTGATGGTTGCTGTTGATGCGCCAGTTTTCTCTGCAATATCAAGATAAGTTCTCTGCTCACGCAACATCTTTGCCACTTCATATCTCTGTGAGAATGCCAGTAATTCATTTACCGTACAGACATCTTCAAAGAATTTATAACATTCCTCTTTATTTTCAAGGCTTAAGATTGCATCAAACAAATGATCCACTGCTTCCGTTCTTACATTCTTACTCATTCTGCCTCTCCTTTTCGTATTATACTTATTTCAATACAAAAATGTTAGCATATTAAAGTGTGAAAGTAAACCGTTTTTCGAAAAATTTTCTTTTCAATTTTCTATTCAAAATTTTTCTTTTTCTGAACCATAAGATTTCTGTTTCTGGAAATTTTTAATCCAGAAGATTCTGCATACTCTTTAAGGTAATTACCAAGGTAGATGTATTATGAAGTAATGCAGATACGGTTGGCTGCAGGACTCCTGCCATGCCAAGCACAATCAGTCCTGTATTGAATCCAACAATTGTCCGGTAATTCTTATGAATCCGTTTCATCAATGCATTACTCAGCACCTTTAAGGTTACTATCTCATAAAGATTATCTGCACCGATAGTTACATCTGCAATTTCTCTTGCAATCTCTGCTCCATCACTGATTGCGATTCCTACATTGGCTGCGGAAAGTGCCGGTGAATCGTTGATACCATCTCCAATCATAATGACCTTGTGTCCTTCTGCTTTGGCTTTCTCTACAAAACTTGCCTTATCTTCCGGAAGTACCTCGGAGTAATACTCGTCTACGCCCACTCTTGCTGCAATGGCGGATGCTGTACGTTCACTATCCCCTGTCATCATAACAACTTTCTTAATTCCGGCTGTCTTTAAGGAATTTACAACGGCTGCTGCTTCATCACGAAGCGGATCTTCAATGCAGATAACGGCTGCAAGGCGGTTCTCAATTGCCATATAAAGGTGTGAATATTCTGATGGAAGGCTGTTAAACTGTTCTTCATAGCCTTCCGGAACCACACATTTTTCATCTTCAAATACAAAGTGATAGCTTCCGATTACCACACTCTTTCCTTCTATGGTGGAAGAAATTCCGTGGGCTACAATATATTCCACCTTAGAATGTAGTTCTTCATGCACAAGATTCTTTTCCTGGGCTGCATCTACGACTGCCTTTGCCATGGAATGAGGGAAATGTTCCTCTAAGCAGGCAGCAATACGTAAAAGCTCTTCCGTGGGCTTATCCGTAAAGGAAACCACATCTACTACGGTAGGCTGTGCTTTGGTCAGAGTACCTGTTTTGTCAAAGACGATGGTATCTGCTTCTGCCATTGCCTCTAAGAATTTGCCACCTTTTACGGTAATATTGTGCACACTTGCTTCACGGATTGCAGACAATACAGATACCGGCATTGCAAGTTTTAATGCACAGGAAAAGTCCACCATAAGAACTGCCAATGCTTTTGTGGTATTTCTGGTAAAGAGCCAGGTAAGGCCTGTTCCCAGTAATGTATACGGAACCAGGCGGTCTGCCAGATGCTCGGCTTTACTTTCCAGGGAAGATTTTAACTTCTCTGACTCTTCAATCATCGTGACAATTTTTTCAAATTTGCTGGAGCCATTTGCTTCTTTGACACGAATGGTCAGTTCTCCTTCTTCCAATACGGTTCCGGCATAGACATAACCTTCTACACTCTTATGTACCGGAAGGGATTCGCCGGTTAAGGATGCCTGATTTACCATCGCATCCCCTTCCGTTACCACGCCATCAAACGGAATGACATTTCCCATATGAATACAGACTTCATCGCCTTCTTTAATCTCAGATGCCGGTACCAGTATTTCCTGTCCATCCTGACACAGCCATACTTTACTGACATTTAAGGACATACTTCTTGCCAGATCATCAACGGATTTCTTGTGTGTCCACTCCTCTAAGATTTCTCCAATGCCCAGTAAGAACATAATGGAACCTGCTGTATTGATGTCATTGCGAAGCAGAGAGACTCCAATAGCTGTTCCATCCAGCACCGGAACCTCTATCCTGCCCTTCGCCAATGCAGACACTCCAGCCCACAAATATTTCACGGAACGGACCATGGTAATTCCTGCGCGGATTGGATATGGCAGGAACATCTTACTGCCCATACGGAGTACCACTTTATTTACCAGCTTGTCCCAGTAAGTCCGGTTCAGCTCCCTGCCGGAATTCTGTAAAAAAGTCTCTGGCACATCCACTTTCTGATAAGAGAAATGACGCAGTGTCTCTATCATCTCCTCACGATTTCCCACATAACAGACTACTGCATCCTGTAAACGTTCATTTACTTTCACTGAAGTGACACATTTGCAGTTACTCAGGTAATATTCCATCATATCTGCCTGGCGAAAACTCATCCCGCCCTGAATGATATGAATACGAAGTCTTCCTTTTATCTCATGTTTTATAACAAATCTCATATTACATACTTCCTCAGATAAAGAATCACCTACAGCATATTCTGCAGGTGATTCTCATAGTTTACGTGAACAGCGAGCAAAATCGCATGCCCAATGTTTATTCTGCTACAGTTTCTTCTGTTGCATCTTCTACAGATTCATCTGTATATTCTGCTGCTTTAGCAGCTCTGTCTTCATTAATCTGCTGTGCCTCTGCATAAATATCCTCTGCATTCTCCTGGATATTAGAAGCAGTCTTCATGACACATTCCTTTGCACGTAATGCTGCTGCTGTACAGTTTGTGTAGACTTTCTTTGCATCCTTGCTACCTAATATTTTAATTCCGGCTGTTCCAAACAATACACCGGCAGCAAAGATTCCGGTCTTCTTCCAGTTAAATTTTTTTACAAAATCAAACATATGTATTCCTCCTATTTCTGTTTGTTTTTTAGCTTACCTCCATTAAAACCCATTGTCCATACTCTTTTTCTGTTATTGAGAATTCTTATCAATAACAGAATCTTATCTTGAAATTTTGATTACGGAAATAATTTCTTCCCAGTGGTCTAAGACATACTGTCCGATAATCGGGTCATACATCTTGCCAAGATTATTTTTGATTTCCTGATAACAGTAATCAAAATCATGCGCTTTGCGATAACTCCGGTTTGAAGTCATGGCATCAATGGAATCTCAGCTCCAATAGAGGGATGTTTCTTCATTGCCTCCCATTCCTCATCATCAAGCTTTCCTTCTTTATTTAAAACAGTATCCGGAACACCGATTTTTCCAATATCATGGAGATGTGCCGCAATATTCACAAGCTTTCAAATAATCCCTTCACTTTCTATCCTTCAATGATAAATTTTGCAAATGATAATTCTGCTCCTTTGCCGATTCTGCTGCAGATATTTACCACTCTGGTCATAACACCTGCAAACTGGTTATCTTTGGTTACAATTTTAAGAAGCTGTGTCTCTGCCTCATACTCTGCTTCCTCTACATCTTCTAATTCTAATGTTTCACGAAGAATTTCTTTTATCTGATCCTCTGTTACTTTTTTAGACATCCGATAATATCTTCCCATAATGTGCTTCCTTTCTTAGTTGTTACTACTTTATGTTAGTTCTTTCTAATCCAGTTGTATTATAACACCTGTTATTAAAAATAGAACCTTTCTTATCGATATTTTTTTCTCATTATCTCTTAATTTGATTTACCACTGTATCCACGTTATAATAGTCCTATTACATAAATCTGATTTTTCAGCAGAATACTAATACAAAAGAAAGATAAAAGGAGGCTATTTTATGTGCACCGCAGCTACTTATCAAACAAAGAACTTCTACATGGGCAGAACCCTTGATTATGAATTTTCCTATGGCGATGAAGTCACCATTACCCCCCGCAACTATCCGTTTCATTTCCGTCATGCCGGGACTTTAAGCTCCCACTATGCCATGATTGGCATGGCTCATGTAGCACCGGACAATGGTGTTGACTATCCTCTTTATTATGATGCCTGCAATGAAAAAGGTGTCTGCATGGCAGGGCTTAACTTTGTGGGAAATGCCGCTTATGCTGATATTATTGATACAAAGGAAAATGTTGCACAATTTGAATTTATTCCATGGATTCTAAGCCAGTGTGCTTCTGTTTCAGAAGCCAGAGAAAAATTAGTGCAGATGAATCTCGTTGGAACTGTTTTTGCCAGCCATTTTCCGGCAGCACAGCTTCACTGGATGATTGCCGACAAAAGTGAAAACATCGTTGTGGAATCCATGGCAGACGGGCTTCATATTTATGACAATCCTGCCGGTGTGCTGACCAACAATCCACCTTTTCCAATACAGATGTTTGCTTTAAATAATTATGCGGCTCTCTCATCCAGGCAGCCGGAAAATCATTTTTCCGACAAACTCAACTTACAGGCTTACAGCCGCGGTATGGGGGCTTTGGGTCTGCCGGGCGATTTATCTTCCCAATCCCGTTTTATCCGGGTTGCTTTCACCAGACTACATTCCATTTCCGGCAGTTCAGAAATCGAAAGTGTCAGCCAGTTTTTTCATATCTTAGGTTCCGTCGACCAGCAGCGGGGCTGCTGTGAAGTTGCTGATGGGAAATATGAAATTACAATCTACACTTCGTGCTGCAATGCGGATAAGGGGATTTATTACTATACGACCTATGATAATCATTCAATTAACGGAATCGATATGCATCATGAGAACCTGGACAGTGCAGAGTTGATCCGGTTTGCGGTTCTTGATGCGGGTGGGATTCACTGGCAGAATTAGGGGATTGCGATGTGGAGATAACATTTAGAATCAAAGAATTTTGCAGCAGTCAAAGCACATCTGATTTTCTTTTATGTGAAATGTCAACCGTTCTTAGGGGTCTGTTTTTCTTGATGATAAACTGTCTTTTCGGTTGCTTTGACAGAATATTGGTACTGTCCGTCGAGGACAGATGCCACCTAATGTCTGCAAGGGGCACTGGGAATTTCGATATACTTTTCATTTCATCTGGCAACCGGCACAAATTCACATCCATGTTCAAATGTGCCTCGCTGGTAC
>OHCS01000665.1_pt1 | contig 18176 bp, 17 predicted proteins | sample 1566741 | NCBI WGS metagenome assembly OHCS01 (sample SAMEA3879604, study PRJEB24766) | human gut metagenome | biome: human-associated habitat; feature: feces | place: USA | collected 1985/1987 | reverse complement strand
GCGGCCCGCCGCCGCGGTCCACGGCGTCCACCACTCCGTTGACGATGGAGATGGCTTCCCGGTAGGTGAATTTCCGGGTGACGATTTGCTGCTGGTCGCAGTAGAGGAGGTGGCAGGTGATTTCATCCAGGAATTCCCGTTCCATGAAGGATTTCGCGTAAGAGGCCTGCTGTTCCCAGTAGTTGCGGATTTGGCCGCTTTTGAGGTCGAAGAGTTTGCCGAGCGCGGGACAGAGGCAGTCCGCTTCCCCGCCTGTCACGCGGGGGTGCCATTGCGGGAAGGCGCAGCGGTTTTTGTCGGCAATGACTTCTTCCCCGGAGCAGAGCGTCCGGACCGTTTTCACCGCCCAGAGGATGGATTCTTTTTCATCGGCTTTCAGGTGTTCACACGCCCTGAATTCGTCCACGCCCATGAGCAGGGCCCGGAAGGCGGCGTCCATCCGGGTTCCCCGCTGGGCCGCTTCTCCCGCGTCGGGGGAGGAGACGTAGCAGGGGCATTGCGCCAGCTTGGGGAGCAGGGACGGCCTCAATAGTTCCGGGGCCGGGGCCGGACGGGGCCCGGCAATGTCAGCGAGGATTTTTTGCAGGTCGTCCAGGCTGACGGCGTATTCCGCTCCGTCCAGGGAGAGGACGGCATGCCCGGTTTCGCGGGCGACGTTGATGCAGGTGACGGGTTTCATTGGGCGGCAGGGGTGTTGTATTGCAGAACGGCCGTGTTGAATCGGTCGGGGGCGGAGAGGATGAAGGAGGCGAATTTTTCCGAGACGGCTTCAAGGCCCTGCCCCGGCTGGATTTCCTTTTTGTACGCGAGGAAGTTCAGCGCTCCCGGCACGTCGTTGATGACCGCGGCCAGTTGGTCCGCCAGGGAGGGAGCCGGTTTTTCCTGCTGTGCGGGAGGCGGCGCCTGCTTTTCGCCGGCCGGAGCGTTCCCGGAAGGTCCGCAGCCCTCTCCAAACAGCAGGCGTGAGATTTCCCCGGCGTCCATCGCCATCACCGCGGGCATCCCGTGCCGGTTTTTGGCTTCCCAGGTGGCCCGGTGTTCCGTGTAGACGGCCCGGAGTTCCCCGCCTTTGGCCTTGCCTCCGTCCGTGAAGGTGGTCACGTAGTTGCAGAACAGGATAGCGTCCCCCCATTCCTTGAGTTTTTCCTTGGCGGTGATGGCCTGTTTGGCCGGAGCGTTGATTTTGATGGTGTACATGGTGTAGGCTTCCCCTTCCGGAGGGTTCACCGTTTCCACGCGGCAATGGCAGATGACGGCGATGTGCAGCCCTGCGCTCCGGCAGTTGTCAAAGACGGAAAGCAGGTTGACGAACATTTCGCTGGCCTGGGCGTACCCTTTTCCATAGCCGATGCTTTCAATGGAGGAGATTTTTCCGTCTTTGGGGGAGGCGTTGTAGTCCCTGATGACCTGGCGGGCGCACATGTCCCACAGGCGGTCTCCCGTGTCGATGACGAGCGTTTTGTAAGGGAGGTTTCCGTTCCGGGCTTCCTTGTAAATGTCCTGCAGGGCTTCCAGCATGGCGCCGTAGTGGTCTACCTGGATGCGGTCCACATTCATGTGCTGGGTTCCTTCTTCCGTGTCCAGAAAGAGGGGGGCGGGCAACCCGGCCGCCAGCGTGGATTTTCCCACGCCTTCCGGCCCGTAGATGATGACACGCTGCGGACGCTGCTGCACTCCGCGCTTGATGTTTTGTAATAGGCTCATATTATTTCCTTGTTTGATTGTATTCAGGTCGGGTGTCAGTTCCTGCTGGCCCCGGCCATTTTGTTTATGGGTAGTTGGAAGGGGTTAACGGATTCTGGCAACCGAACGGGGCGCGATATTTCTGTAGTAGTCCTCTATAAATTCGGAGAGGTAAAAGCGGGGACGAATAAGCCCACAAACAACGTGTTTGCGTATCTTCCCGGCAGCAATCCACTTCGCCGCATTTGTCGGGTGAATGGGTTTTTCACCAGTTTTTTCACGGGCAGCCTTGCATACTTGAGCAAGGGACATGGTCGGTTCGTACTGTTGTTCTTTCATTATAGAAACGCATTAATGATGAAATAAATGATTGCAAAAATACCAACCAGCAGAGCGGAAAAGACAAGGTTCTGTACGATACCGGGCCGGGGGTTGAGTTCGTCTTCCGGAAAGCCTATTGGGCAGTCGTAAAGGGATTCCATTTTCTCGGCACGGTCGCGGCGCATCCAGTATTGTTCGTTCGTCATTTTTTTCATTGTTGATTTCTTGTTTATCTCGTTTTAATTTGTTCAGGTTATGCGTTCGAAAATAGAATTCTATTCTTATCGCTGGGTTGAGCCTAAAGAAGTTTTCGGAATTCACGGATATTGGCGGCCGGATGAAATTATCTGTGCTTTCCTCGACCAGATACGAATAGAACCGCCAAGAGGGCAGGAAACAACCGTAGCAACCATTTCAACAGGAAACCCCGATGAACAAGAGCAATACATTGTTCCTGCTTATGAGTATGAGAGGATAAAGCATGCCCAATACGGACACGGGCACGCCCTCCCCTTCTATTCAATACAGTGGGATCCCTCTGCACCAGTTTGAGCGTCCAAGCCGGTGCATCTGTGCAATAAGTCCCCTGAGGAATCAACAGGACTCTATCAAGCCTGGCTTGATAAACCTCATACAATCTAGAATCATCTTCGTAGGTGAACTGTACAATATCGCCCGGAAGAAAAGGGTTTTCGGGGGATGGCTTGTTTTCAAAACCATCGTAGACTGTTTCTAATAATTTCTTTTGCATGGTATTTATCGTCTGTTAAACCGGATTACAGCTCGTGCCAGCCGAGCAGCTTCAATTCTTCGATCAGGGCTTCTTCCATAGTTCAGTCATCGTAATGGCCGCAGTCTTTTTTTGTGGTTGAGGATTTCTCTTCTTCCCTGCTTTTCAGCGCGTAGCTCATAAGAATTCCTGTAACAATGATGGATTTTTCCAAACCCGTTGTTTTTTCTGTTTTGTTAAGCCAGTCTCTCAAACTCTGGGAGGCTTTTTTGAGGTTCGTTTTCATTCGTGTTCTCCTTTTTCGTTCGCTTCTTGGGCGCGGTTGATGGTATGAAAATACCCTAAAGAGCATTTTGCGTCAATAATGAAATTACTCTTTAGAGCATCATCAAAAACTTTTTTTCCTTGAAGATGCCCGAAAAGAGTACATTATGAGTGTATGTTGACGCCCGAAATAATCAAAGCTTGGCTCAAGGAGAATAAAGTTTCACGGGAAACTCTCGGTAAGGGAGTAGGCGTAAGTAAAAAAACCGTAAATAATTGGCTTTCAGATAATAGACCTATACCACCTAAAAAATTAGCCATCATTGAACGCCTCATGAACGGTGAAGAGGAAATCCAGTTTGAGCTTCCGGAAAACTTTGAGGCTATCATCCGTGAAAAAGCCAAGGCTGCCAAAAAGAGCATTGATGATCTAGTGATCGAAATCCTTGAAATGACTGTCCAGAAGCAGAAAAAAAAGCAACAGGTAAACGGTACGTCTCAAGAGGCTGTTGAAAAGCTACACCCAGTCTTGGATAACAACGATGACGAGCCGGAAGAAGTCAACAACGTCATTCTTTGCCCTGTCAAGCTACCGGAAATCATGGTTGTTGGAAACGTCGCTGCAGGGGAAATCACGTGGAGCGAATTTGACGAGCCATACCCGGTATTTGACAAGGGTATTACGGCCTTACGTGTAGAGGGAACATCAATGGAACCGGAAATCAAGAATGGTCAGATTGTTCTAGTGCGGCCTGTTCCGGAAAATGATGATCTTGAAAAATACGTTGGGGAAATCATCGTATATCAAGGAACAAATGACGTGTCCGGTATCACCCTTAAAAGGCTTATTGAGGATGCCGGGCGCTTCCTGCTTGCTCCTATCAACCCGGCTTTCCGGAAACGCATTCCTATCACTGGCCAAATCAAAGCTTGCATGGTTGGTAAGATTGATCTGACCAAGTAACCCTAGATAGGAGGAAGAAAGCTTAATCCAAAAAGAATTTTATGAGCGATAATAGTAAAATAGAGTGGACTGACGCAACGTGGAACCCCGTTCGTGGATGCACGAAAATCAGCGATGGTTGTAAAAATTGCTATGCCTATGCCTTTGCAGAAAGATGGAGAGGCATCAAAGGCCATCCGTTTGAAAAAGGATTTGACGTTGTACTAGTCCGTGACAACCTTGACATTCCCATCAAATGGAAAAGGCCTAGAATGATATTCGTTAACTCCATGAGTGACCTTTTCCATGAAAAGGTTCCAGACGAATTTATCAAGCAAGTCATTCAGGTGATGTTGCGAGCCAGACAACATATTTATCAGGTCTTGACAAAAAGGCCTGAAAGAATGAGAGACTTTCTTCAGAAGAATTTTCCCAACATGGAATTGCATCCTCATATTTGGTGGGGAGTAAGTGTTGAAAATAAAAGACAAGGTCTCCCTCGAATTGATATACTCCGAGAAACTCCCGCAGCCCTTCGCTTCCTCAGTTGCGAACCCCTGCTGGAGGACTTGGGCCCCATGAACCTATCTTTCATTGACTGGATCATTGTTGGAGGGGAAAGCGGACCCAACGCCAGACCGATTCATCCAGAATGGGTTAGAAACATTAGAGATCAAGCAAGAGAACGTTTAATACCCTTCTTCTTTAAACAATGGGGAGGGCGGAATAAAAAAGTTACGGGGTCTGAATTAGATGGGCATCATTATAAAGGAGTTCCATCTATGAGCCTATCTTGAAATTCCTTGCAAATTTCAGGAAATGGCATAACATTATTCATTATGTGTGAACTCCCTGGTTTAGAAAAATTTCTACTAGAATCTTCAGGAAGAAAAAAGAAGGAACTTGCGCGAGACGAATTTCATAATACACCCTTTGATGAGGCTACGCGAGAAAAACTAGAAATATTCAAACTCTATGCAAAAGAATGGTTGCCCGTTTTTCTTGCGAGAAAGAAATCTTGGCCAAAAGAAATACACATATTTGATTTTTTTTCCGGTCCAGGTAGAAGCTCTGAGGGGGAATTAGGTTCCCCGTTGTTGCTTCTTGAGGAAATTAAAAATACTCTCCTACAAAAGCAATGTCTCCATGGGTGGAAAAATCGAAAAATAGCTCTCCATTTTTTCGATGCAGATGCAAATAAAATTATTCTACTCAACAAAAATGTGCATGAATACTTAAATATACTATGGCACGATATAGATTATCCTCCACCAAAAATACAAATTGAACAAAAATCATTCCCAGAATCTCTTGAAGAAAATATTAAGATTCTAAAAGATGGAAAATCAGCGAAGTATATTTTACTTGATCAATTTGGAGTGAAGCTCATAACGCCTGAAATCCTTAAATTTTTATCTCACTGTCCTTCTCTAGATCTCATTATGTTTATGGCTTCCAATTTTTTCAATAGGTTTGCTTCTCACACTATCACTAAATCTTTTGGAATTGATGGAAATTTACCAAAGCAAAAAATACATAATGAAGTATTTAGAAAATTAAAGTCCTATGATGTTGGATGTAAAAAATATATGGCTCCATTTTCATTAAAAAAAGAATTATCCAATATCTATGGCATTATATTCCTATCTTCTTCTTGGTTAGGAATGGATAAATTTCTAAAAATATGCTGGCAGCTTGATCCTCGAAATGGTGAAGCAAATTATTCTATAGAAGATGACGATAAGGCAGCCATACTTTCTAATATGGATACCTCTGTAGCACCTTTTTCAAAAACAGAGCGATTCGCAAAAGAATTAGAAGAAAAACTTCTACTGGGTATATTTAATAATGAACATGATCTTGCAGAATTTTGCTATGATTGTTGCATGCTTCCTACGCATTGTTCTAAAATATTATCTAGTATGAAAAGAGAAGGGCTAATTAACGTTACTTTCACATCTCCGTCTTTGGGAAATAATCCACCACGTGCAATTACAGTAATAAAATCTCCTCAAACTAATTTTTTCAATATCCTCAAAATATCTTAATTGATATGGATATGCTTTTTCTGACATAGTATGTTTGAGAAATACACTAGGAAAGTGACAGCTAAAAGTGACTCAAAAAAATTGGCAAGGATTGTAATGGGTTCGCTAGGACAATGAGGCACCAACATTCATATGATCTGTGAATGGATGTCGGTCCGGAAAAAAATATCAACCAAGTCACTTTCTGCATTGAGGAACCGATAGGAAAAACGGCAGTATCCATTGGCGTGATTGGGGGTGTGGAACCAAATAATCTTGAGGCTCTGAGATTGAAAAGGCATGAATAGGTATCCTCTTTTTATTTTCCGTTAGCCGTCCACATTGGGAAACGCGGGCGGTTTTTGTTGCCATCCTACTTCTTGAGGCATCGTAGGGCTAGGGTGCTTTGTAACGTGTCTAAATTGGTGTTATAGTGCTTCATAAGCGACTATACCATTTTACGAAGCCTTATGACCTAAGCCAACAAAATGACTTGCCATCTCAATTTTGTCTACTACTCTGAAGCCAGATGCATAGTTCCCTAGTCATAGCTAATCGGTTTATTGAGTTGGCGGCTGGAGAAAATCAGAAGCTTACTCATATGCAAGTGCAAAAACTCGTTTACTTTGCACATGCTCTCTCTTTGTCCATTGTCAACAAACCCTTAATTAAGGAACATTTTCTTGCATATCCTTTCGGGCCTGTTGAACCTATGCTATACGAAAGTTTACGTGTTCATGGGTCTTCACCAATTAACTCAATATCTACTGCAGAGAATGAGTCATTAACAGATACTGAAGATCTGATAATCAAGAGTATTTACGAAAAATATGGGCACTTAGGAGCTTTTGCTCTTTCAAATCTATCCCATATCTCTGGTGGTCCTTGGGATAAAGCATGGAACACTTGCAGATTTTCCGAGATTGAAAATTCTTCAATCCAGGCTTTTTATGGATCAAGGTAAGAGATCGCAAGAACCAATAGTCAACCAAGAACGAATACAAGAGGCTCTCAATCAGAATTTCCCCTCATCTAAACAGGCATCTAACACCAGCATCCCGCCTGAATGGTCTTTTGAACCTCCGACTACAGGTGGGGTCTCTTATCCCCCTCTTGCTACTTATACACTCCTTTTCCAGAGCAGAGAACTAGAACATAAAGATCGTATATATCTCATGCAACGTTATTTTGCATGGAGTATTTACGGACTTATTTTTCTATGGTTGTCCGCAGTTTTAGTATTTGTTTTGCTAAATTCGTTATCTGGGGAATGTTCGTGGATACATAATGCTGTAACAATAGGAGGATTATCATCTTTTTGGGGAATTATTGCCGGAATTGTATATACGTTTCATGATAATCATGATAAAAGAAAAACTATTGTTTTTAATAATCATGACATTATCTCATTAGAAAATTATTACAAAGATCTCCTCAAAAACATTGTATCAGGTGGATTTGCTTTCGGCACGCTAGGCATTATTTTAGGAGTGTTTCTCAATAATTCTGAAGCTGGTTGTATTATAAGAATATGTACTTCATCATCAGTTTTAATAACGCTTATCGGAAGTACAACTATTGGAGTTTTGGGAATTTTTGCATGTGTCATGAAATGGTTATTTCCATCTAAGGAGCATATATCAAAAAAACATGACAATTAAGGGTCTTTTTAATCAGTCAATTTTTTATTCCTCCTCCCAAATATTGTAGTTTTATTGTAATTTTATATTTAAAAATAAGATTTTTATAACCTCTGCTATGAGGATCAGAATCTGGATGAGGATATATCCATTTTATTTCTTCAAAATCATACCTTAGTCTCACTCAGAGGTTAGTTAATACTCCCGTCTTCAGGGGAAATCTGCCAGTAGGAAGGCACTTCTTCTGGATTACAGGCTGTCAGGTAATATTTAATCGTCGTCTTGCTGGTGGTGTGACCCATATTTTCCAGTAGTCCGTGCGTATCCCGATGGGCGGCCAGCCAGTAAGAGGCGTAGGAATGACGGCAAACATCGTTTAAATGGCTGATGCCGGCTCTCCGACGTACCGCCTGCCATTTGCGCTGCCAGTTCTTCGGAGAGAGCTTTCCTGTGCGTTTTTCTTCCGGCACGGTTTCCAGCCATGCCTTTAGGTTCGGCTCTATTTGCACCAGACGTACAGAGTTGGTTTTACTGACTTCCGGTTCAACTCTGATATAGCCATGAGCCAACTTAACATGTTCCCACGTCAGCGCGGTAACTTCCTCAGGCCGGACACCAGCAAAAAGCAAAACGGCTACTGCTATTTTCATATCCGCCGCGTTTACGCGTAGATTTTCCGGCATCTCTCCGTCTCCTGAATAATCCCGACAAGCGGCCAGCAGGGAATGTGCCTGCGCGGGCGTAAGAATGGAAATAGGCGCCCTCTGGTGCTTGCGTTGTTTGATTCCTTCAGCGGGTGATTGAACAGCATATTTTTTGCTGATGGCCCACGCAAAAAACGGCTTAATGTGGCGCAACGCGGAATTGTATGAAGGCGGCGTCGTTTTCCATCCGGACAGCCATTTTTCAAATTCATCCGGCGTCACGTCGTCAATCAGGCAATCCCCAAATACAGAGGCAAAAGCACCTAAAACCTGTTTTACACGGCTCCGGTAATGAGAAGAGGCATCTTGCAACGTATCACGGTAAAGAGGCTCAAGAATAGATATTTTGCGTGCATCACTGGCCCGATGCCGTGCGATGTAATAGTCAATAACATCCTTAAGCGTCACGTTGAACGGTGCTAAACGGGCAAGTTCTTCGATGATGGCATCATATTCTGATCTCGTCATCAACGTTTCCCCCAAATGCAACCCTGCAGCAACGTCTTCCAGATTGGAGATATATCCCATTGCTTCCGCTTTGGTCGGAAAATATTTTGTTTCTCTCTTTCCAGATCCAGAAAGTTTGGCTGGAATACGAACCTGCCAGCGCCCGCTTTGAGTATGTTTCACCGGAGTTATTTTCAGGCGTTTCATAACGTCTCACAGTACGCCAATTTTACGCCAAAACGGAATCAAAAAATGACATTTAGTCAGCACTTATGGTTGTTTTTCCGCGATTTTTCACCTTTCCAGCCTCAAAACAGACAAAAAAGAAGCCCTGTAATCCATTAAAATTACAGGGCTTAGAAAATTAGTGGCTCCCCCGGTTGGGCTCGAACCAACGACCTAGTGATTAACAGTCACCCGCTCTACCGCTGAGCTACAGGGGAGTTTGCATTCCATGGAACGCGGAGGGATTTTTACTGGAGGTACGGGCGTTTGGCAAGTACTTTTTTACTCTTGCAGGCTTTTTGACGCAAAAAGGCTTCCGCGGCGCGGTCATGGCAACGGTGTTTTCTTGACCTTTGAAGGGAGAATGACCAGACTTTCAGCGACATGAGTGAACATCACCATCATATTGCTGTCTTGGCCGGCGACGGCATCGGGCCTGAGGTCATGGCACAGGCTCTGAAGGTTCTGGATGCCGTAAGCGGCAAGTTTGGCTTTACCGTAAGCCGCAAGGAGGCATTTGTAGGGGGTGCGGGCATTGACCACTGCGGCAAGGCTCTTCCCGAAGAAACCATTCGCGCCTGCGAAGAGGCGGACGCCGTTCTGTTCGGCTCCGTGGGCGGTCCCAAATGGGAGCATCTCCCCGCCAATGAACAACCGGAACGCGGAGCCCTGCTGCCTCTGAGAAAACATTTCGGCTTGTATGCCAACCTGCGTCCGGGTGTATGCCTTCCGGCCTTGACCCATGCCTCCCCCATCAAGAATGAACTGATTGAAGGCGGATTCGATATTTTATGCGTCCGGGAATTGACTGGCGGCCTGTATTTTGGCCAGCCCCGTTTCCGCGAACGGGAGGGAGACGACGAAGTCGTCGTGGATACCATGCGCTACCATAAAAGCGAGATGGTGCGCATCGCCAAAGTGGCGTTCGAGGCTGCGCGCGGCCGCCGTAAGCGCGTCACCAGCGTGGACAAGGCCAATGTGCTGACCAATTCCCTGCTGTGGCGCGAGACAATGATTGAAGTTTCCAAGGATTATCCCGACGTGGAATTGCTGCATATGTACGTGGACAATGCAGCCATGCAGCTGGTGCGCAATCCCCGCCAGTTCGACGTGCTGGTGACGGAAAACCTGTTCGGGGACATTCTTTCCGATGAAATGGCCATGATTTGCGGTTCCCTGGGCATGCTGCCCAGCGCCAGCCTGTGCCAGGGCGCACAGGACAACGGCCTGTTCTTCGGCCTTTACGAACCCTCCGGAGGCTCCGCTCCGGATATCGCCGGCAAGGGCATTGCAAACCCGATCGCCCAGATTCTTTCCCTTTCCATGCTGTTGCGCTACTCCCTGGGAGAAAAAACAGCGGCAGACACCATTGACTCCGCCGTTCGCCGCGTGATTGACCAGGGCTGCCGCACGGGCGACCTGGCTACGGGAGCTCCCGGAGAAATCCGCGTGAATACGGCGGAAATGGGTGATGCCATCATCGCCGCCCTGTAAGCAGAGCCGTTCTTCCGGCGCCGCAGGGGAAGGGACACCTGCAGCACGCCTTTCCTCCGGGGGGAGCGGTACCGCCTCCCCTCCGCTTTCCTCTTTCATTTCCGGGATTTTCCGGTTCTTTATCTATCTATCATGAACATCCTTATCATCGGCCAGGGAATTGCCGGAAGTTGTCTGGCGTGGGAATTGAAACGCCGCGGCGCGGAGTTTACGGTTGCAGACCGCCCCGTAGCGGAAACGGCCTCCCGGGTGGCGGCCGGATTGGTAAACCCCCTGACGGGCCGCGCCTTCCGCCCCGGATGGAGGCAGGAAGAATGCCTGGCGGCGGCAGAGGCCTTTTACCCGGAAACGGAACGGGAATTAGGCGGGTCCTGGTGGCAGAAAACTCCGATTTTCCGGGAAGTGGAGACGGAAGACCAGTTTGAAATCTGGCAGGAACGCCAGACGGCTCCGGAATCCTGCGCCTATGCCGGACCTCTTTTTCCATGGCCGGAACACTGGGAAGGCCGCGGGAAAGCCGCCTATACGCGAGGTTCCGCCGTGCTGCACGTGGAAAACATGGTCACTGCCATGCGGCGTTTTTTTATGGAACAGGGCCGTTTTGTGGAAGCGGATGTATCCCCCGCAGATATCCGGCCGGATGCAGACGGTCTTTTCCATTGGAACGGTCGCACGTTTTCCCACATAGTCTGGTGTACCGGCTGGGAAGCCGGGCTTCATCCGGACATGTCTCCGCTGAAGGGGCGCCCCTCCAAAGGAACCATTCTGGATTTGGACTTGAAAGAGCTGGACTGGCATGCCGGCATCCTGCATTTCGGACACTGGCTGGTTCATAACGGTTCTTTCTGGCGCTTCGGGGCCACCTACGCGTGGGCGTGGGATGCTCCCGGCATTCCGGAAGCCCCCGCCGTCCAGGAATTGATGCTGGACCTTGTTAAACGCTATTCCGGGAACATGGACGTCATCCGCGCCCGTGCCGCCGTCCGCCCCATCATCCGCCGCAGCCAGCCGGTCGCCGGCCCCATTCCCGGGCTGAACGGTCAGTTCGTCTTCTCCGGGCTGGGCAGCAAGGGGGTGACCACTTCCCCCTGGTCCGCCGCCCAGCTTGCCGGACATCTCGTGTGCGGAACGGATCTGCCGCCGGATCTGCTGCCTGCCGCGCTCTGGAAATGATGCGGAACATCAGCCGTCCTTCCTTGAACGGAACAGCTATTTTCCTTGTCAAAAGGTTCTGAACGCGATTACATGCGGCCTAATATGCGAGCGGAGAACGAGAACTGGGGAGATACGGTACGGAATCATCTGTTTGACCAGCGCAGCGCCGTCATGGTGCACTGGCTGATTCTGCTCAATGTAGTCATCTTTATCCTGGGATTCTTCTTCCAAGTGGACATCCCAAGGAATATTTACCCGCCTGTCCATTTGGACTTGATCCAGCTTTACGGAGCTTACAGCGAATATACGTGCTTTCACGAGGGGGAATTATGGCGGTTGCTTACCTATCAGTTTCTTCACGCCAATCTGGGGCACATCATGTTCAACATGATTGCCCTGTGGTTTTTCGGCCCGGTTGTAGAAGAACGTTTCGGCCATTGGCGCTTCCTGCTGTATTACCTGTTTTGCGGCGTGGCTGCAGCCCTGTTTTCCTCCCTGCTGGGGTACATGGGATTTTTTGATCCGGAATGGCGCTTCATTCCCATGGTGGGGGCCTCAGGTTCCATTTACGGCATCATGGCCGCATGCACGGTGCTCTTTCCCCATGCCCGGGTACAGCTTCTGTTTCCTCCGGTTAATTTGAGCGTGCGCCAGTTTGCCCTGGCCGTTCTCGGAGTCGCCGCAGCCGTCATTATCTTCCAATGGAACAATGCGGGCGGGGAAGCCGGCCATCTGGGCGGCATGTTCGCCGGATTTATTCTGACATTGCTGATTTTATGGAAGGAAAAGATGTCTTCCCCAAGACGGAAAGCCGCCTCTTCTTCCCACTATTCCCCTGAGCCTTCCAGCCGCCGCCCGGCACAGGCTTACCCCTCTGAAAAGGAGGTGGATGAAATCATGGAAAAAATATCCAGGTCCGGCCTGTCCAGCCTGACGGAGGAGGAACGGGAAATTCTCCGGCGCGCTTCCCGGCGCTGAACTATTTGTTAGATATTTTTATATTTTTCGTTATTTTCCTTCCTTTTTGCCATCCATTTCCTAGCATGGATGAATGATGACGCGACTGTATTCCTCCACCGTCCTGGGCGTAGATGGCGTAGAAGTGGAGGTGGAAGTGGATTTCCGCCCCATGGCGGAAAAACGCACCTTTATTGTCGGCCTTCCGGATGCGGCCGTGAAAGAAAGCGGGCAGCGCGTGGACACGGCCATACAAAACAGCGGCCTTCCCTTTCAGCAGGGTATCTTCGTCGTTAATCTGGCTCCGGCGGATTTAAGGAAGCAGGGCCCCGGATTCGACCTTCCCATCGCCCTGGGAATGGTTGCGGGAGCGGCTGAAAAGGAGATGGACGCTTCTGCCTGGTGCATTGTGGGAGAACTGGCCCTGGACGGAACCGTACGCCCCGTGCAAGGCATTCTGCCGCAAATCATGGAAGCGCGGCGCATGGGCAGGAAGCGCATCATGCTGCCGCAAGCCAATGCCTATGAAGGGACGCCCGTACAGGGTGTGGAAATTTATCCCGTTTCTTCCCTGAGAGAAGCCTGGCATTTGCTTACTTCCGACGCCCTGCCGCCTCCATTTACAGGTTCAGGGCGAGAGGCCCATGCTCCACGGGACAAAGACGCCGCTGTGGATTTTGACGAAATCAAAGGGCAGCCTTATGCACGCCGCGCCATGGAGATTGCAGCGGCAGGAGGCCATAATATCCTGCTTTGCGGCTCTCCGGGGTCCGGCAAATCCATGCTGGCGCAAAGGCTCCCGACCATTCTTCCGCCTCTGAGTCCGGAGGAAGCGCTGGAGACCAGTAAAATCCACTCCGTATGCGGTCTGCTGAAACGGGGGAACGGCCTGGTGGACCAGTGTCCGTTCCGGGCTCCCCACCACACCATTTCCGATGCCGGGCTGATGGGGGGAGGTGCGAATATCACGCCGGGAGAAGTATCCCTGGCTCACAACGGCGTCCTCTTTTTGGATGAATTGCCGGAATTCCGCCGTGCCGCTCTGGAAACCCTGCGGCAGCCGCTGGAAACCGGCCAGGTAGTTATTTCCCGCGCTTCCGGCACCATGACATTTCCGTGCCGTTTCATGTTGGCAGCCGCCATGAATCCGTGTCCCTGCGGTTACCTGGGAGACAGAAGAAGAGCCTGCACCTGCCCCCCGGCGCAGATCGCACGCTACCGCCGCAAAATTTCAGGCCCGCTGCTGGACCGGTTTGACCTGCTGATGGAAGTTCCCGCCGTGGATCCCTCCATTCTGGCTTCCGCGCCTGCCGGAGAATGTTCCGCCAGTATCCGGGAACGCGTGGCGGCCGCACGGCGGCTCCAGTCCAGCAGATACGCAGGAATGCCTTTCCGCAATAATGCGGCCCTTTCCGGAAAAGCGCTCCAGAAGTATTGCCGTCTGCTGCCGGAAGGGAGGGCTATCCTGCTCCGCGCCGTGGAAGAACTGGCCCTTTCCGCCAGAGCCTATGACCGCATTTTAAAGGTGGCCCGAACCATAGCGGATTTGGAAGGAACTTCTGATATTCAGGATGTCCATTTGTATGAAGCCGTGCAGTACCGCGCTTTCGAGCAATCACTGAGGGATTAGCACTATGAATCTCTCTCCTTTCGCAACTATCCCAAAAACAAAGACATATTCCCGTTCCGAAAATAAAAAAGAGGCAGCTTTTCAGCTGCCTCCCGAATAACGAGGATATTTACTATGAACGTCTGCGGCGCAGCAACATGGCTCCCAGGCCCAGCAGGCCCAAAGACGCTGCGGCAGGCTCGGGAACCGTTTCATAGGAAACCTGTATACCTGTAATTGTATAAGCGGAAGTAGCGCCTCCAGCACCACCGCGTACTCCGGCAACTACCTTATACCCTTCCTCCCAGGTAAGGGGAGCCGCCGACATATCCAGGGAAATTGTCGTTGTTTCCGATGTAGAGGTAAATGAAAAATCCTGTATCTTGGAAAGTTCCTCAACCAGAGTGCCGGTTGAATCATATACGGCAAGTACCATGGAATAACTGCTGATTACAGAAGAAGGAGTATTGCAGGAAAACGTAATGGAAGAAACGGAATCCCCCTCCTGCGGCCCTCCAAGAACCATGGCAAAGGAAGACCCCGCTACTCCGGAGCGACCGCATAATGTAATGGAGCCTACATCATCCTGGTTAACCCAGGTGCCTTCGCCGTTTACCGTCCAATTCCCAACACTGTTGTTATTGCCGCCGGCATATATTCCATTTTGCAGGCCTTTTACTTTGTCCAGAAGCTGTTGCCCCGATGTTCTCGCCATAGTGGCGGTCTGTGATACGCTTTGCGATTCAGGAAGCTCAGCAACAATCGTAGCCGCCTGGGCGGACATCATACATACGCAACTGGCTAACAAAACATAATGATAAACTCTCATAACGCTTTGCATTGATTAGAGGATTGTTAATCCGTTGTCAACATAAAAAGTTGAAAGAGCGGTATTCCGGCAGTGGACTTCTTTTTTGATGCAAGGGCTTTATAGAGACTAATCCTTGCGCCTCTTCCATTCTAACAGCTGCATGTTATTTCATAAATCATTCATTATTATGAATCGAACGTTATCATAAACCATTCATGAAAAAAATAGGTCCAGCGTTTTCCCCATAATGTTACGGAAAGAAAAAGAGCGGATTAACAATCCGCTGTCCCCTTTATCCAATCCTTAATGATAAAGAAAAAGCCGCCTCAGCAAAGTGAGGCGGCTTTTTCCAAGAAGACTTTTTAACGAATAGCTTCCAAAGCCTGTTTGAGGTCCGCAATAATGTCTTCCGCAGCTTCCGTCCCTACGGAAAACCGGATGAGGTCAGGCCGTACGCCCGCCTCCATGAGCTGCTCATCCGTCAACTGGCGGTGCGTATGGCTGGCGGGATGGAGAACGCAGGTACGGGAGTCCGCCACATGGGTCACGATGGCGGCCAGCTTCAGACTGTCCATGAACTTGATGGAACGTTCACGGCCTCCCTTAATGCCGAAGGTTACCACACCACAAGATTGGCCACCGCGGAATTGCTTCTGCGCCAATTCATAATACTCATTGGAAGAAAGACCCGGATAATTAATCCAGGCAACATCTTCCTGCCCTTGCAGGAATTCCGCCACTTTCTGCGCATTTTCACAATGCCGCGGCACACGCAGGTGGAGGGTTTCCAAACCCAAATTGAGCAAAAAGGCATTCTGCGGAGATTGGATGGAACCCAGATCGCGCATGAGCTGGACGGTCGCCTTGGTAATATAGGCTCCCTTGCCGAAGCTTTTGCTGTAGGAGAGCCCGTGATAGGAGGGGTCCGGTTCCGTCAAACCCGGGAATTTATCCTTGTGCGCTTCCCAGTCAAAGTTGCCGCTGTCCACAATCACGCCGCCCACGGCGGCGGCATGGCCGTCCATGTACTTGGTGGTGGAGTGGGTGACGATATCCGCACCCCATTCAAAAGGACGGCAATTAATGGGTGTGGCAAAGGTATTGTCCACAATGAGGGGAACGCCGTGCGCATGGGCAATATCCGCCATTTTACGGATATCCAGCACGCAAAGCGTGGGATTGGAAATAGTCTCCGCAAAGAAAGCTTTCGTATTGGGGCGGAACGCTTTGGCGATTTCCTCCGCCGGAGCGTCCTGGTCCACGAAAGTAACTTCAATGCCCATTTTCCGGAATGTGACGGCAAAGAGGTTGTATGTGCCCCCGTAAATCGCCGAAGCACTGACGATATGATCCCCAGCCTCGCAAATATTGAAAATGGCAAAGAAGGAAGCCGCCTGGCCGGAAGACGTCAGAATGGCGGCCACACCGCCCTCCAGTTCGGCAATTTTTCTGGCAACCGCCTCATTGGTGGGGTTCTGGAGGCGTGTATAAAAGAATCCGGCTTCTTCCAGATCAAACAATTTTGCCATTTGTTCGCTGGTCTCGTACTTGAACGTCGTGCTCTGGTAAATGGGCAATACGCGGGGTTCGCCCTTTTTAGGCGCCCAGCCCGCCTGCACGCACAGGGTCTCCGGTCTCAATTCCTGATTCATCATGCGGGGCATGCTATGCGATGCCTCCTGCCTTGTAAAGCAGGGAAAACCAGACGTATGGACAAATTCGCCCCTGCCCCCGCCGAAGCACACTCCCGGTTTTTTCCCAGTATAAAACCCCTGTTCCCGGCAAATCAACCGCAAGGACAGGGGCGTTTTACCTGCGCGCGGGATACCCTACGATCGAATGAAACGGCAATTCCTCCGATACCTCTTTCCCGGAACCAACCGTTCCCCGGTGAATAAAGCCGGGCATCTCACTACTTGATTTCCGGCAAAGGGGTGGAAATTTCCTCTTCCGTCAGATAGCAGCCGGGATCGGACCCGTACCAGTGTCCGTTGGCAAACGCGGCACGGGTGCGGAAGCCTCCGCCGCACAGGGCGAAGTGAACGCAGCGGCCGCAACGGCCTTCTATCTTCTTCTGCCGTTCCAGAGGATCGTCGGAACCGCGCAGCTCAGGCAACATTTCCGCAGCAGTTCCGGCCCTGGCATCCCATAAATCGGAAAACCGGTCACTTTTCACATTGCCCAGAGTAACGGATTGCCAGAACTGGTCCGGATGCACGGCACCCTGTGTGTCAATATTGGCGATGCCCCGGCCGGAACTGTTCGCGCCGCCGCCATTCCATTGAAGCAGGCCGAGGGTTTCCTTCGCCAGAGGGGAGCCTTCCCGGAGCTGGCGCAGAAGCAGGTAAATTCCGTCCGCAGGCTGGGTTACAGTCAGCACTTCACGGTTTTTTCCCTCCGCTTTCCATTCCTCTACACGGGCAATCAGCGTATCCATGGCATTCCTTGCTTCCTCCTGAGTCAGGGTCTGCACTTCCACGCCGCGGCCAGTGGGGACCAGATGGTAAAAACAGACGCGCTGGATGTCGTTGGCGTCAATAAAATCCAAAATCTGGCCCATGCACTGCACATTGTTGCGGGTCAGAGTCAGGCGCAGGCCTGTCTTTTGCCCCACTTCACTGCAAAGCCTGAATCCGCGCACCGCCTGCTCAAAAGAACCTTCCACACCGCGGAATTTGTCATGAACGGCGCCAATGCCGTCCAGGGAAATGCCTACGTACGCCACGCCCAATTCCTTGAACCGCGCTGCAGCTTCCGGCGTAATACGGGTGCCGTTTGTGGAAATGGTCACCTTCAGCCCTTTTCCGGTGGCACGTTCCAGCAGTTCCATAAAGCGCGGATGCACCAGCGGCTCCCCTCCGGAAAAAAGGAGGGCATTCACCTTGTAGTCCGCCAGATCATCAATGACCGCGCAACACTGGTCCCAATCCAGCTCTCCCTTAAATTTCCGGGCAGAGGCGTCTGCATAACAATGCACGCATTTGAGATTGCAGGTACGCGTAATATTCCACACCACAATGGGCTTGCGCGCACGGGACGAAGCCGGTGCACAGGATTCCACGGCGCCCCCTGCAAAACGACCGTGCCCGTGGCCCTGTCCGTATCTCAAATGGTCCGCGGGCTGTTCCGCCCCTGTCCAAAGTCTGGTAATATTAATCATGGTGTT
>OHCS01000658.1_pt1 | contig 18225 bp, 15 predicted proteins | sample 1566741 | NCBI WGS metagenome assembly OHCS01 (sample SAMEA3879604, study PRJEB24766) | human gut metagenome | biome: human-associated habitat; feature: feces | place: USA | collected 1985/1987 | reverse complement strand
CATAGATCAAAGAAGAATTAAACATCACATCCGCTTCTTCCTGAAACGGAAATATGTTTTTTTCCTCTCCTCTTCTTACTGAAGCCCACATAGAAATCGTCTTCGATGCAGAAGCGCCGCGTGTGCGGGAATCTCTTACAATCCTCCTGATCAACCTTCCGTCTGTCGTAGGGATCCGATTATGTTCATCGATGTTCAACTGAGTCAATGCGCTGATATAAATCTTAAATTTGTTCGCATCTGCCATTGTCTCTGTCAATTTTGGATTCAAACAATGGATTCCTTCTATTACAAGAATATCCTGTGAACCAAGTTTTTTCGGTTTAGATTCATACTTTCTCTTACCGCTTTTAAAGTCAAAAATGGGAAGATACACTTCCTCTCCTTTTAAAAGAGCCCTCATATCTTCATTAAATTTGGGAATGTCGATTGCTTCCAAACACTCAAAATCATAATTTCCATCTGAATCTTTCGGAGTATGTTCCCGATCGACAAAATAATTATCTACCGCAATCGGATGAGGTTTTAATCCATTCACCCTAAGCTGAATGGACAACCTATGTGAAAATGTCGTTTTTCCGGAAGATGATGGCCCTGCGATCAAAACAAACCGAACATCTTTCCGGTCTGCAATCTGTCTGGCAATCTCGCCTATTCTCCGTTCCTGATAAGCTTCCTGCACAAGCACAACTTCCCGCATATCTCCTTTTGTTACCATCTCATTAAGCGCTCCGACTGTTTCTATGTCCTGACAATCTCCCCATAAAACAGACTCTTTCAATACATGAAATAATTTAGGACTTGGTCTAAATTCGGGAATCTTTTCCGGCTGTTCTTTCACCGGCATCTGAATGACAAAGCCTTCATCATACAAATGAAGAGAAAAATATTTCAGATATCCGGTATCAGGAACCATATATCCGTAATAATAATCTTCAAACTCATTAATACTATATATGTTTACTTTTGAAACCCTCCGGTATTCAAATAATTTTTCCTTATCATACATTCCATGTCTGTGAAATAATTCGATCGCATCATCTGTATGAATTGTCTTCTTTTTAATCGGAATTTTTTCATCTGAGAGCCAACGCATCCGCTTCGCCACATCCGCAAGGAACTGCTCTGTAATTTTTATATCTCCGTCAACTGTGCAATAATATCCTTTATCCACCGAAAAATGAATTCTGACGCGTTCGATCTTATCATGTCCTGCCACATCATGAACCGCTTTTACAAGAAGAAAGCACAAACTTCTTTTATAAGTTTCATGTCCGATTGCATCTGCTGTCGTAATAAACTTCAATTCACAGTCTTTCTCAACTGTTTTTCTTAGTTCCTGCAGTCTGTTTTCTCCTTCCACTGCAAGAACGGCAGGATGAGAAAAACTACCGCAGAACTCTTTTGCAACAGCTTGATATGTTGTTCCTTCCTCAAATTCTTTTGTCTCGTTACCTACTGTAATATTATACTTTTTTTTCTCCATTTTCCGGAACACACTCCTTTTACCCAAATAAAGTCCACCTTTTAAAGCACTTGGAATGGATGAACTATCGGAATCGACATCACATCCAATACCGGAAGTTTTTCATGTAAAAAGCATTTCATATCGTCTATGAATATATACTCTGTTCCATAATGTCCCGCATCAATGACCGCCAACCCCTGTTCAACCGCATCAATACCGTCATGATGACCTATGTCGCCTGTCACAAGCACATCTGCTCCTTTTTTTATCGCCGGCATTATCGCCGACTTTCCCGCCCCGGGAGAAACAGCAAGACAATGTACATTTTTTTTCATATCTCCATACACTTTCACACTTCCCAATTTCAATTTATGCTTCACATAGAGACAACATTCTTCCAATGTCATTTCCCGCTCAAGCATTCCGATTCTTCCGATTCCTTCTTCTGCTCCGTCTTTTTCCATTGTCACATCAAGCACATATGTTTTCTCAATACCAAGAATATCTTCTGCCAGCTTCGCCATGCCAAGCACATCATAATTTGTGTGCATTGCATAATAAGAAATGTCATTTTGAAGCAGCTTTACAACACGGCGTCCTATAAAATCTTCATCTGTCACTCTCTTCATTGGGGAAAATATAAGAGGATGATGCGTAATAAGCATATCTGTTCCTAATGCAATCGCCTTATCGATCACCTCTTCTGTCGCATCGAGCGCCAGATAAACCTTACTTACTTCTTTTTCCAGCCGCCCTGCCAAAAGTCCCACATTATCAAAATCAAGCGCCGCTTCTTTCGGATAAGACGCCTCTATCACTTGAATGATCTCTTTACAAAGCATAGTATTCCATCCCTTTCTCTGCAATATTTAATTCTTCTTCCAATTGCCGCTTTCTCACTTGTATCTTCTGAGAATCTTTCTTTTCAATCGACTTTAATATATCTGTTCTGATACGAATCTCCCGTTCCAAATAACGCTTTAACACCGGATGACGCTTTTCAAGAAGAAGCTTTCCATATTGAAGCTGTACGTCATTCCACATTTCCGATTTTATTCCGTCTTTCTTTCCGCTCTTCTTTGGAGGCCGGACTTTCATCATCGGATAGTATTTTCCGTCCTCTTCAACCATGTCTTCCTCTATAAAGAAAAAACCCTCCTGCAAAAGAAAGGCTCTTACTTTATCCGGTTCAGACTGCGGCTGAAGAATACACTCTTTTAAGCATGAAACTACATCATGCCCTTCCTCCAAAATACGAATCACAAGATTTCCACCCATCCCCGCAATTACTGCAGACTGCACCTCTTGTACTTTCAATGCAGAAAATCCATCTGAGAGACGTGTTTCTATCTGTTCTTCCATTTTATACGCACAAATATTTTCCTGCGCTTTTCTAAGCGGTCCTTTATTGACATCCATTGCTACCGCATAATCTGTTTTTCCTGTCTCTGCCAGAAAAATCGGTATGTACGCATGATCCGTTCCGATATCGGCCACTTGATATCCGGCAGTTACAAGATCTGCAACTGCACGGAGTCTTTTTGATAATTCCATCTGTATCCTCTTTTCTCGGTTACACTGTTTGCCGGATAATTAATCAAGATAATCTCTTAATTTTCTGCTTCGACTTGGATGGCGCAGCTTCCGAAGAGCTTTTGCTTCAATCTGACGGATACGCTCTCTCGTAACGTCAAATTCTTTTCCCACTTCCTCCAATGTACGCGCTCTTCCGTCATTCATTCCAAAACGAAGACGTAATACTTTCTGCTCCCTTTCGGTCAGTGTATCGAGCACTTCATCAAGTTGTTCTTTTAAGAGCGTCTGCGCCGCAGCTTCTGCCGGTACAGGCACGTTATCATCCTGAATAAAATCTCCTAAATGGCTGTCCTCTTCCTCGCCGATCGGAGTTTCGAGCGAAACCGGTTCTTGAGAAATCTTCAAAATCTCCCGAACACGCTCAACAGGCATATCCAGCTCTTTGGCGATTTCTTCCGGAAGCGGTTCTCTTCCAAGTTCCTGCAGAAGCTGTCTTGACACACGGATCAGTTTATTGATCGTCTCTACCATATGAACCGGAATTCTAATTGTCCTTGCCTGATCCGCTATAGCTCTTGTGATCGCCTGACGAATCCACCATGTCGCATATGTGCTGAATTTATAACCTTTATGATAATCAAACTTTTCAACAGCTTTGATCAAGCCTAGATTTCCTTCCTGGATCAGATCAAGAAAGAGCATGCCTCGTCCTACATACCGCTTCGCAATGCTGACAACAAGACGCAGGTTCGCTTCTGCCAGCTCTTTTTTTGCATCCTCGTCGCCTTCTTCCATCCGTTTCGCCAGTTCAATCTCTCGCTCTGCACTTAAAAGCGGTACTTTTCCGATTTCTTTCAAATACATACGAACCGGATCTTCAATACTTACTCCTTCCGGAACGGAAAGGTCGATATTCTCCATATCGACTTCTTCTTCCTCTGCGATCATATTGTCGATATCTACATCATCGTCCGTATCAGCCGTGATCCGCAAGACGTCAATATTATGTCCTTCTAAATACTCAAAAACTTTTTCCATCTGTTCGGCGCTTAATTCCATGTCCGCAAAAAAGTCATTGATCTCCTGAACATCAAGTATACTTTTTTTCTTCTTTCCCAGAGCGACAAGCTCGTTCATTTTTTCCAGAAATTTCTGTGCATTCTCTTCCATGTGTCCATCCTTCCTGATCTGTGCGCATACGCAGATCATCTTGTTTTATTTTATCCTTAATCTATAGAAATATGCAGTTGCCTCAGTTCCTCAAGCTTCCGCTTTTCTTCCATTAAATGCTGCAATCCGGCCATATCTGACGGATCCAGATTCAGCGTTCGCTCATTGATGCTGTGAGCTTTTACTTTTAAAATTGTATCTTTCAACGCCTGATCCTGTTCTTCTTTTGTTTTCAGTTGGCGGATTTTCGTATGAAAAAGAGAAGCCGCTTCCCTATGTTCTTCCTCTGATGTGAAATGATTCAAAAGTTTTGCCGGATTTAGTTCTCCTTTTTCATGCTGCTCATATAAAAGTTTCGCAACGCGCCGATTTAATTCTCCTGTGAAATCATCCGGACTTATGTAACTGCTTATCTTTGAATACAGATTTTCATTTTCGATCATCCATGTAAGCAGAACTTTCTGCGATGTAACAATTCCGTCTTCTTTTTGCAAGACCGCCCCATCGGCTTTTTTCGGGCGTGTGACCGGGCGGGCAAGTCCTGTACTTACAGCAGTTTTTGCGACAAGTTTTTCCAGACTCTCTTTGCTTACTTTATATGCAGATGCAACTGCCTCGATATAATTGTTCCGTTCCAATTCATCTTCAAATGAGAGCAGCCTATTTGCCGCCTCTCTGAAAAAAGCAGTTTTTCCTTCCGGGGAAGCCATATCAAATTCTCTCTCTAATATTTCAAGACTGAACATAAACCCGTTTCTTGCATTTTGGATACGATTTTCAAATTCCTGCGCGCCAAGATTTTTAATAAATTCGTCCGGATCTTTATACGGATCCATACGGATTACTTTTGCCGATATTCCCGCCTCTTTCAGTATCGGAACTGCTCGAAGCGCCGCTCTTGTACCTGCATCATCACTGTCATATGTCAGATAAACTTCCTGAACATATCTTTTGATCAAAGAAGCATGTCCTGATGTAAGAGCCGTTCCGAGAGATGCCACGGCATTTGTAAACCCAGCCTGATGCAAAGAGATAACATCCATATATCCCTCACAAAGCAAAAAATAAGTTTTTCTCGATGTCCTCGCTCTGTTAAGTCCATATAAATTCCTGCTTTTGTCGAACACTGCCGTCTCGGGAGAATTCAAATATTTCGGTTTTCCGTCCCCCATAACGCGGCCTCCGAACCCGATCACCCGGCTGTTTACATCCATGATCGGAAAGATGACACGATTCCAAAATTTATCATACACTCCCTGTCGTTCATCTGTATTGATCAGTCCGGCCTGCCGGATCAGATCTTCACTATACCCTTTTCCTCTCAAATATTGATACAGATCATCACTGTATTTTGTTGAATATCCAAGTCCAAACGCCGTGATCGTCTCTTCTGTCAAACCTCTGTCCGTCAAATATGTATGTGCTCCCACTCCTCTTTCGGACTTTAGCTGCACATAATAATATCTGGCAGCGATTTTATTTATCTCTAAAATAGACGCTTTTAAATCCGCCCTTTGTTTTGCTTCCTTCGAATATTCGGCCTCCGGAAGTGCAATTCCCGCTCTGTCTGCAAGAAATTTTACAGCCTCCATGAATGAAAAATTCTCATACTCCATCAAAAACGTAAATACATTTCCCCCTGCCCCGCATCCGAAGCAGTAATACATCTGCTTCTGTCTGCTGACAGAAAACGAAGGCGATTTTTCATTATGAAACGGACACAGTCCGAAATAGGAGCTTCCCTTTTTCTGCAGACGGACATAATCGGATATGACATCTACGATATCATTTCGCGTTCTTACTTCCTCTATTAATTCATCCGGATAATACATGTTTACCCTCCATAAAAGATTGTCCTATATATTATATTCGACAAAACTTTTTGATTTCCTTTATTTTTTTAAATTTTCCATGCTTCGGGCACAAAATAATCCTGGAATTTTTTAACCGCATAAGAATCTGTCATTCCGGCAATGTAATCACAGATGATCTGTTCTTTCTCATCATCCGAATTTTCCAAAGCCTCCTTAAAAATCCGGGGAAGGACTTCTGTATGTTCGGCATAATATTCAAAAAGCTGTTCGATCATATGTACCGCCTTATCTTCTTCCCCTTTTGCGTTCGGATTCAAGTATACATTTTCAAACATAAATTTCCGCAGATCTTTCATCGCCCGTTCCGTTTCCGAAGACATTTTAATAACCGGCTGATCCATACTGTTCGTGATCACATCATGCACCAGAGTATTAAGCCGCTCTTTACACGAACTTCCAAGAGCCTGCCGCAAATCAGAAGGAATATCATCCTCTGTCAGAATTCCTCCTCTTATTGCATCATCCATATCGTGGTTGATATATGCAAGCTTATCGGAAATGCGGACAACCTGCCCTTCCAAAGTATGAGGATGTCCTGACGTCTGATGGTTCAGTATTCCGTCACGGACTTCCCATGTCAGGTTCAGTCCGCGCCCTTCTTTCTCAATCCGTTCTACAACACGAAGACTCTGCTTTTGATGCGCGAAATGATATACATGATTTAAAGCTCTTTCCCCCGCATGACCGAAAGGCGTATGACCAAGGTCATGCCCCAGAGCGATTGCTTCTGCAAGGTCTTCATTCAAACGCAATGCTTTTGCTATCGTACGCGCATTCTGGGACACTTCCAACGTATGTGTAAGCCGCGTTCTATAATGATCTCCTTTCGGAAGAAGAAAAACCTGCGTCTTTTGTTTCAGCCTTCGGAAAGCTTTACAATGAAGAATCCGGTCACGATCTCTTTGAAAAGCCGGTCGGATATCACACGGTTCCTCTTTTCTTTTCCGTCCCTTCGAGTCTTTGCTTAATGCCGCATAAGAACTTAAATATTCAAGTTCACGAAGTTCAAGCTGCTCCCTGATGGTCATAATATCACCTTTCCTTTAATCTCTTTTCAATCGCATCTGTCACTGTCTTAAGCACTTTGATCCGTGCATAATACTTATCGTTTCCCTCCACAATAACCCACGGCGCATAGGCCGTAGACGTCCTCATGATCATCTCATCTGCCGCATGCTCGTAGAGATCCCATTTTTCACGGTTTCTTAAGTCTTCATCCGTAATCTTCCATCGTTTTTCCGGATTTTCCATCCTTTCGCAAAATCTGCGTTTCTGCTCTTCTTTATCAATATGCATCCAAAATTTCAGAATAACCGCGCCTGCATTTGCCAGATCTTTCTCCATATCATTTATCTCTTTGTATGCGCGTTTCCACTCTTCTTCCGTACAAAATCCCTCGATCCTTTCTACCATCACCCGACCATACCATGTCCTGTCAAAAATCGCCACATGTCCGTCTTTTGGCATCGCCTTCCAAAATCTCCACAAGTAATGATGCGCTTTTTCAACCTCATTCGGAGAAGCTGTCGGATTTACCACATATCCCCGAGGATCCATTTTTTCTGTCAGACGCTTAATCGCACCTCCCTTTCCTGCGGCATCCCAACCTTCAAATCCGATCACTACCGGAATTCTCTTCCTATATAATTCTCCGTGAAGCCGCTCCGCCTTCCTCTGAAGTTTATCAAGTTTTTGCTTATATTCTTCTTTTGTATAGCTGCAGGAAAGATCTGTTTTTGACAAGATTGAAACTTCCGAAAATCTGTTTTCTGCATATTGTGCGATCTGAACTTCCTTTTCCTCACAAACTTCTTCCACTATTTTATTTGTTTTCTCCAACAGAGCACTATTCTCTTTTTGACGTCGGATCTGCTCTTGCATAGCTTGTATCACCGTCATATATATTTTTGTTGTCGCAAACCGCCTGTCAGTCGCTTCTATAATTGTCCACGGCGCATAATCCGTATCCGTACAAAACAGCATTTCTTCTGCCATCAACGCATACTCGTCATATTTAACATTTCTCTCTTTGTCTCCCTGAGTCACTCTCCATTGCGTCTCTTTCTTTTTCTCCAATTTTTTAAAACGTTTCTCCTGCTCATCCTGATCAATATCCAAAAACAGTTTTATAATCAGCGTTCCCCCTTCTGAAAGCTGCTGTTCAAAAGCATTGATCGACGCAAAATCATCTTTCAGTTCTTTCTCCCGCGTCCTTTTTTCAAATCGGTCTACCCACACTTTTCGATACCAGCTTCCATCAAAAACCGCAATTTTTCCCTTTTCCGGAGTCTTGATCCAAAACCTCCACAAAAACGGATGCATCCGTTCTTCTTCCGTCTCATTTTTAATCGTATGCACCTCAAATCCCCGCGGATCCATACTGTGGATCAACTTTCCTATCTGAAGTCCTTTCCCGGATGCTCCGAATCCTTCAAATACGATCATGACCGGAATATCTAAATCTTTACACTCTCTTTGAAGTCTTCCAAGTTCCGCCTCTATCTTCGGAAGACTTTCACTATATTCCTGCTTTGACATTTTTTTATTCAAATCTATCTTTTCTAACATTACTGATCCTCCTTACATTTATTCAGATATTATTGACAATTTCAAATAAATTATCGTAATTATATCATATAATTTCATAAAACAAACAGTTTGGGTAAAATAAAAAAAAGAAAAATCTGATAAGATTTTCCCTTTTATATCTGTTCTGTCCTTACTGATTCCCATCCACCAACATGAGACTGATACTTAAAAACTTTTACCGTCTTATATACTCTTAAACTCATTCTTTAATTTTTTTCTCCTCTGCCTTTTTCATCTGCGCAGCCAAAAAGCTGATCACCTTTTGATTCGTCCTGTTCAACCTGCAGTAACTCAAAAAGAATTCAAAGTGTCTTAATAACATCTGTTCCATTTCCAAACGATATTCCTGTGTCATTCTCACGTCCGATAGCTTTAATATGTAATCCGTTGACACATGAAAATATTTTGATAAATGAATCAATATATCCGATGGCAGAACATTTTCCCCATTTTCTATACGGCTGATCGTCTGCTGTGAAACATTCATCTTTTCGGCCAAATCTCCCTGCCTCAATCCCCGTTCAGTACGCAACTCTTTCACCCTGTTCTCTAGCACTTCTATACATCCCCTTATCGTTTTTCTCCATTGTATCCGATACTTCTTATCGTGCTATCCGAATACCGGATATGCCTTTACTCATATTTAGGATATATCATTTCTCTGATGAAAAAGCATGATAAAATCAATATATATTGTGTGTTTTTCAAAACAGGATCTATCCTCCTTGCAATGAAAAAAGAAGAAAATGCCGTAGGCGAAAATATCCGCCGACTGCGTATGAGAAATCAGTTAAAACAAGCAGATCTTGCGCAAAAACTTAATATCAGCCGCCAATCACTTTCCGCTTATGAGCGTGGAATCACACTGCCCGATATCTACCTGCTCATAGAGATTGCCGATTTTTTCAGAATCTCTCTGGATGAGCTTACCGGAAGAATTACCATCCATTGAAACAATTTGAAGCTTTTTAAGAAATCATTCAAATTGAAGAGCCTAGTCATAAAAACAAAAAGACCACGCAAAAAAACAGAAAACCTTTCTAAGATTTCCTGTTCTCTTTATCTAATGCGGAAGATGGGACTTGAACCCACACAAGCGCAATGCTTACAAGATCCTTAGTCTTGCTCGTCTGCCAGTTCCGACACTTCCGCATTCCATATAGGATTCGTGATCTTTGTTTTGCTGACCACGAGTGATATAATATCATTATCAGCAAAAAAAGTCAACACTTTTTTTAATCAGATGTAAAAATCTTGTGAAAAGCCTCCTTAATCACATTGACAATTCAAAGTGATTTTTACATCTGCATTTTTCAATTTTCAAACACCGAGCTGAAACTATATTTATAAGTTTTCCGGCACTTTCGGAAGTTTTGCAAGAGCCTCTTTTAACTCTTCATCAGATGGAATATAGTCACTCATCTTTCCGTCATGGAATTTCTCATATGCATACATATCAAAATATCCTGTTCCTGTCAGTCCGAAGAAGATCGTTTTTTCTTCCCCTGTTTCTTTACATTTAAGAGCTTCGTCAATCGCAACTTTAATCGCATGACTGCTTTCAGGAGCCGGCAGAATGCCTTCTACTCTCGCAAACTTCTCTGCCGCTTTAAATACCTCTGTTTGTTCTACCGAACGAGCTTCCATATATCCATCTTCGTAAAGCTGCGATAAAACAGAACTCATACCATGATATCTCAATCCTCCCGCATGACTTGCAGACGGAATAAATCCACTGCCTAATGTATACATTTTAGAAAGCGGGCAAACCATACCTGTATCGCAGTAATCATATGCGTAAACGCCTCTTGTCAAACTAGGACAGGACGCAGGCTCCACCGCAATAAACTGGTAATCGGCTTCTCCTCTTAATTTTTCTCCCATAAACGGGGAGATAAGACCTCCCAAGTTGGATCCTCCGCCTGCACATCCGATAATAATGTCCGGCTTGATCCCATACTTATCCATTGCAATCTTTGACTCAACCCCGATCACTGACTGATGAAGAAGAACTTGATTCAACACACTTCCAAGCACATAGCGGTATCCCGGCGTATGTGTAGCCACTTCCACAGCCTCGGAAATGGCACATCCAAGGCTTCCTGAAGTTCCCGGATGCTCTGCCAAAATTTTTCTTCCCACTTCTGTTGTTTCAGACGGTGAAGGAGTAACACTCGCTCCATAAGTACGCATTACTTCTCTTCGGAATGGTTTCTGTTCATAGGAACATTTCACCATATACACCTTACAGTCCAAATCAAGATAAGAACATGCCATTGACAGAGCAGTTCCCCACTGTCCCGCTCCCGTCTCCGTTGTCACGCCTTTCAAGCCTTGGTCTTTCGCATAATATGCCTGGGCGATCGCCGAATTCAGCTTATGGCTTCCACTTGTATTATTCCCTTCAAATTTATAATAAATTTTTGCAGGTGTCTGTAATTTTTCCTCAAGACAATACGCACGAATCAGCGGCGCCGGACGATACATCTTGTAAAAGTCACGTATTTTTTCCGGAATTTCTATATAACGATTTTCATTATCCAATTCCTGCTTCACTAATTCCTCGCAAAATACAACGCTTAATTCTTCTTCTGTCATCGGCTTAAATGTTTCCGGATTCAGAAGGGGCGCCGGCTTGTTTTTCATATCTGCCCGGACATTATACCATGTCTTCGGCATCTCACTTTCTTCCAAATAAATTTTATAAGGGATCTTCTTCTCACTCATTGTTATTCTCCTTTCAAAATTTTCTTTATATACCTCTGAATTTTTGTGGAACTTTAACTTGCCCGGATATGATTCCTTTACAGACAATTCTCAAAATATCTTTTACATCATAAATTCTTTCTTTAATAATATAAAAAACTCCTGTCCCACACAATGATACTATTGCAGGGACAAGAGTCGTAATTCTAAATTATATATCAAAACTCCTGCGGTGCCACCCGGCTTGATGTGAAAACACATCCACTCACGCATACTAACATATGCCCATTTTTATAACGGAGTTATCTCTCCGGCTCACCTACTTCTATACTTCAAATGTTCAGCTTGCCCTCAGAAGCCCATTCATCCCAAGTCAGTATACCGCATTCCACCATCTACGGCTCTCTGTGAAACTGATTATCGGAATTACTTGCTCTTCCTCATCGGTTTACAGCCACTTTATCACGTTAAAATATAAATGTCAATATTTTTTTACTTTTCTTTTCATCTTTTCAAAAACTTTTCAAAAACTCATCAAAACAAAATATACTTACAAGAAAGACTCCCAATCAGTATAACTGTTCGGGAGTCTTTTTGTTCTTACTTTTATTATGCAAGTTTTTCTTTTGCAAGAGCTACAAGTGTTGCGAAACCTTCTTTATCATTTACTGCAAGCTCAGCAAGCATCTTTCTGTTAATATCAACGTTTGCCAGTTTTAATCCGTGCATGAATTTGCTGTAAGACAGATCGTTCATTCTTGCCGCTGCATTAATACGTGCAATCCAAAGCTGTCTCATCTGACGTTTGCGCTGCTTTCTTCCTGCATATGCGGATGTAAGTGCTCTCATTACAGACTGTTTTGCAACTCTGTACTGTTTAGAACGAGCTCCTCTATATCCTTTTGCCAATTTCAATATTCTGTTATGTTTCTTCCTAGCGTTCATTCCGCCTTTGATTCTTGCCATTTCTTAATCCTCCTTAAATAAGACCATTATTCTGTAATCACTGTATCGTCCGACAACATCTCATACGCACGATCAGACTTCTTCTTACAGATATGGTAATACCTTCTTCATGTTCTTTACGTTTGTTGCATCTGTAATTGTCGACTGTCTGAGATTTCTTTTTCTCTTTGTCGATTTTTTTGTTAAGATATGGCTCTTATAAGCTTTATTTCTCACTAATTTTCCTGTACCTGTTTTTTTGAAGCGCTTTGCTGCTGCTCTACAAGTTTTAATTTTTGGCATTGTTATTTCCTCCTTGATTTGTGTACTTCTTTATTCATGCTATATCCTGCCATACGCTGTATGACATGGCTGTAACATTTATGTTAGCGTTTTTCACTTAAAAACATTGTCATGCTGCGACCTTCCACTTTGGGCGCCTTCTCAACTGTTGCAATATCAGACAGATGCTCTGCAAAATCATCCAGAACATGCTTGCTGCTTGCCATGTGTGCCATCTCTCTTCCGCGGAAACGGAGAGTTACCTTCACTCTGTCTCCTTTTGTGAGGAACTTTCTAGCCGCATTTACCTTTGTCATCAAGTCATTTGTATCAATGTTCGGGGAAAGACGCACTTCTTTGACATCGATGGTTTTCTGCTTTTTCTTGGCTTCTTTTTCTTTTCTTGCAAGCTCATAACGGTATTTTCCGTAGTCAATGATCTTGCATACCGGCGGTTTTGCCTGAGGGGCGATTTTTACTAAATCAAGTCCTGCCTCCTGTGCTTTAAACATGGCTTCCTTTGCGGACATGATTCCCAGCTGTTCTCCGTCCGAGCCAATTAAACGTACCTCTTTGTCTCTGATTTGTTCGTTAATCATTAAATTGCTAATTGTCGTGCACCTCCATACCTGAATAAATGATAATCCATGACCTCTGTTACCCTCGTTGTTGTACAAAAAAAGTGTGGACAGATGTCCACACTTCTATCTATTACACCTGTTGACTCTTCAACAGTTACTGTGCAATATAAACCCAAGTCACATTTATGTGCTAAGGTGAGAGTGAACTCTGCTTTGTTTTCTCACGTACTGTTATAATATACCACAACAAAAGCAGAATGTCAACCCCTTATACTGTAATTATTCCAAGAACCTCCATAACGGAAAATACAAGGATCGCAACAAGGCAGACAGGCGCAATGTATTTAATAATTACGGTATAGAATTTTTTAACTTTGAATTTTCCGTTTACCTCAGCTTCTTCAATAATTGCCTTCGGCTTGATCACATATCCCACAAAGATGCAGGTAAGGAAAGCAACGATCGGCATCAGAACGCTGTTGCTGATAAAATCAAAGAAATCAAGCAGAGTCATTCCAAGCGGAGCCAGGAAGCTTAACGGACCAAATCCCAGAGATACCGGGATTCCAACTGCAAGCACGAATACAAGCACGACTGCACATGCTTTCTTTCTGCCCCATTTCAGTTTGTCACAGAGAATGGAAACAAGCGTCTCTGTAAGAGAAATGGAGGAGGTAAGCGCTGCAAATAATACAAGCAGGAAGAAAATTGCCCCGATGACCGTTCCGAATTTCATGCTTTCAAACACTTTTGGAAGTGTGACAAACATAAGGCTCGGACCTTTTCCAAGAGCTTCTTCGCTTCCGCCGGAAAATGCGAATACTGCCGGAATGATCATAAGACCTGCCATAAACGCAATTCCTGTGTCAAAAATTTCAATCTGACGCACAGATTTTTCAAGATGCGCCTCTTTCTTCATATAAGAACCATATGTGATCATAATTCCCATTGCCAGAGACATGGAGTAAAAAAGCTGTCCCAGCGCTGCCAGTACCGTTGTGGCGCTGAAGCGGCTGAAATCAGGCAGAAGGTAATATTTTACACCTTCCATTGCTCCCGGCTGCGAAATACTGAACGCTGCAATGATCACAGTCATAACTACAAGCACCGGCATCATGAAACGGCTCGCCTTTTCAATTCCGCCTTCCACACCAAGCATAACGATCACAAGTCCCAAAACAACGTAAATCAAAAAGAATACAACCGGAGCCACCGGCTGGCTGATATAATTTCCGAAAAATTCATCGGTAGCTGCACTGGAAACCTGATTTGTCACAAATACAGTAAGGTATTTTAATACCCAGCCTCCGATCACACAGTAGTACGGTGTGATAATAAACGGAACGAGACATGCCAGTCCACCCAGAAAGCCAAATCTTTTATCCAGCGCCTTATATGCGCCTACTGCGCTTAAATGCGTTTTTCGTCCAAGTGCGATCTCTGTTATCATCAGCGCAAAACCGAAGGTAACTGCCAGAATGAGATACACCAGAAGAAAAATTCCACCGCCGTATTTTGCAGCAAGATACGGAAATCTCCATAAGTTTCCAAGTCCTACAGCAGAACCGGCTGCTGCGAGCACGAATCCCAGCTTATTGGTAAACGTGCTTCTTTGTTTCTGTTCTTCCATTCTTTTTCCCCCTTGTCGAAAAAAATATGTGTCCTATTATACATTAATTTTTTTATAAGAACAATACATAATTTTGCATTTTGCGGGAATAATATTCACGAATTGAAAAAAGGAGGTTCAGATTATGACTGTTTTAAAATGTTATGCCACTACCTGCGTCTACAACAAGGAGCAGCTTTGCTCCAAAGGAAACATTGATGTAATGGGAGAAAACGCCCATTTATCAGAGGATACCTGCTGCGGAAGCTTCCGGGAACGAAGCAGCTCTTCCCCGCAAAATAATTATGCTTCCGGCTGCGGCTGCGAAACCATTCAGATCGACTGTAAGGCACATCACTGCACCTACAATGACGACTGCAAATGTACAGCGGCTGCCATTCAGGTAGGCGGAGAAAACGCAAAAGACTGCCAGGAAACAAAATGCGGCACATTCCAGTGTGAGCGCTGATTCTCCATAAGAACGCGCCTGTGATACGAAAAAAGAGACCTTCTATGAGAAGGTCTCTTTTACTTTTCCATGATTACTTATCTGTTTTTCAGAAAATCCGGAATCTGAATGTCTTTTTTCTGTACAGTGCTGGACGGAGTCTTTGTACCAAATGGAGTTGCGTTCATTGTAGGAAGACTGAAACTCGGCATATTTACATTCATTGTCTGCTGAGCCGCCGGAGCAGATGCCTGTCTTTTTGCTGCAAACGGAGAAGCTGTATTTCTCTGAGCAAATGGACTGCTGCTCTGTACATTATCATTTAATCCTGTCGCAATAACTGTGATTCTTGCATAATCTGCCACGGAGTCATCATACATTGCACCAAAGATAATATTTGCATCTTCGCCTGTAAGCTCCTGCACATAGCTTGCCGCGTCATTTGCGTCCATAAGAGAAATATCACCGGAAATGTTAATGATAACATGTGTCGCACCCTTAATGGTTGTCTCAAGAAGCGGAGAAGATACAGCCTGCTGTACAGCCTCCATAGCCTTGTCGTCGCCTCTTGCCTCACCAATACCGATGTGTGCGATTCCCTTATCTGTCATAACTGTCTCAACATCTGCAAAGTCCAGGTTGATAAGAGCCGGCAGATTGATAAGGTCTGTAATACCCTGCACTGCCTGCTGGAGAACCTCGTCAGCCTTACGAAGAGCCTCCGGCATTGTTGTACGACGGTCTACGATTTCCAGTAATTTGTCATTTGGGATCACAATTAAAGTGTCCACTGCTTTCTTCAGATTTTCAATGCCTGCCAGCGCATTGTTCATTCTTGTTTTTGCCTCAAAACGGAACGGTTTTGTAACAACACCTACTGTCAGGATTCCCATTTCCTTCGCTGCCGCTGCGATTACAGGTGCAGCTCCGGTTCCGGTTCCGCCGCCCATACCACAGGTAACGAATACCATGTCTGCGCCTTCCATTAACTGTTTTACTTCTTCAATGCTTTCTTCAGCCGCCTTCTGACCTACTTCCGGCTGTGCACCAGCGCCAAGACCTTTTGTAATTTTCTCACCAATCTGAAGTACAGTTGGAGCTTTGCACAGAGTCAAAGCCTGCTTATCAGTATTCACACCTACAAACTCTACTCCGCCGATGGCTTCTTCCACCATTCTGTTTACTGCGTTATTTCCGGCTCCACCTACACCAATTACAATAATTTTGGCAGATGATTCAGCCTCATTTGTCATAATCTCTAACAACGTACTTCCTCCTTTATTTTTACCTGATAACTGATTCAGCGTATTTGTACCAAGCTGTATACTTATTTCTACCTGATGTACCTTCGTTAAGTTACATATAGATATATCATATATTTTTTTTGGAAATTAATCAACTACTAATTTTGTTTTTTTATATTTTTTTCACGTTTTTTCGATGAAGAAGCAGGAAAATCCCTTTCTTTCGAGCATACATGACAAAATCACCAGAATTATTCTGTGTAATCTCCTTCTTCCTCCGGAATCGCTTCGCCGTTTTCGTCAAACTCACCTGTACCTGTGTATTCGCCGCTCTCCTCATATCCGCCGGTCCACTCCGCCGCCAGCTCCTCCGGCGTCTTTTCTTTTACCTCTTCCTCAAAGGTAATGGTCTTTACGGTATCTGTCACGCTTTCCAGATGAAGAATCCCTTTTCTCCCGGAAATTAAAGGCAGAATGGCAATGGCTCTCGTCATCTTGTCTTCCAGAAACTCATCTTTTCCCAGCATCACAGTTATATCTCCATATAAAAGACTGATCTGGTAATTTTTATCAAATTCGATATGATCCGGTATCGTCTCGTTCTTCTGGAAAATCGTGGCAAGCGCAACGGCTGTATTCAGGACTGTTTTTCCCTTGATGGGAAGCTCCTCGTCCATGACCACGTGCTTCACGGAAATGCCGTCAAAATACGGAACTGTCTCGTCTCTCTCCTTCGAGCTTTCTATGAAAATGCCGTTTCTGTCAAAATAAATGTAGCTGTCCAGATAAGGAATACAGCCAACCGGCTTTTCTTCTTTTACACTGATGCAGATGGTATTTCTGTTTACCTGACTTACCACATATCCTTTCACAAAGGGAATGTCCTCTGTCTCCCTTTTTGTGTAAAGAAGAGGCGCAAGAACGGAATTTGATGCCAGTGGTCCGCGAAGTACCATTTTCCTCACTTCTTTTTCGGAATAATGGCTGCTTCCCATTACCTCTACCTCGTCAACCTTAAAATACGCAAAAAAGAAAATCACGCCTGCTGCCAGGAGACTTCCGAAAACTGCGCCCGCATATTTCCATGCTTTTTTACTTATCCTTTTTTTTCTGTAATTTGATGTCCTCATACCAAAAGTTTCCTCAATCTTCTGTCAATGCCCCTCCCAGGGCGTTTAAATCTTCACAAATATGCTCGTATCCCCGCTCGATAAAAGAACAGCCCTCTATGCAGGAAGTACCTTTACATGCAAGAGCTGCCAGAATAAGAGCCGCTCCTCCCCGAAGCTCCTGTGCCTTTACCGTACAGCCTGTAAGAGGAACGCCTCCGTCGATAAAAGCGTCTCTTTCTCTGATCTGTATCTGCGCGCCCATGCGCTTCATTTCTTCTGCCGCCTTGTACCGCGCTTCAAATATACTTTCCCTGATACGGCTTTTTCCGGGAACTGTGAGAAGAACTGCCATAAGCGGAGACTGCAGATCTGTTGGAAAACCGGGATAAACGCCTGTTTCCACGTAGTCGGCAGGAGCATTTACCTCTCCCGCATCCACAATCAGTTTACCACTGTTCACTTCGTATTGTCCACCTATTTTCCTGTATACCTGAAGAAAAGCGTTAAGCTCTCCCTCGGGCGGATTCAGGATCTCAATTTTTCCTCTTGTTGCAGCAGCCGCACAGATATACGTTCCGGCTACAATACGGTCAGGAGGAACCTGCATATCCCCGCCTTTTAAGCAGGGTACGCCGTCTATGGTGATCACGCCTGTTTCCTC
>OHCS01000654.1_pt1 | contig 18363 bp, 11 predicted proteins | sample 1566741 | NCBI WGS metagenome assembly OHCS01 (sample SAMEA3879604, study PRJEB24766) | human gut metagenome | biome: human-associated habitat; feature: feces | place: USA | collected 1985/1987 | reverse complement strand
GTGCATGCCTGATGATGTTTGGCAATAAGCCGATAACAAGAAAGATTTCAGAGGTAATCTTCGGTTTTGGTGCGTTGTTTTTAGGAATTAACAGTATGACAGGTGCATTGAGCAGAATTCCGGAATATCCAGTAATCATGCACTGGTTTTCTTATCTTAAGAATCCATTTATCGCATTACTTGTTGGTTTACTGTTTACAGTAGCAGTACAGAGTTCTTCTGTAACTGTCAGTGTGCTGGTTTTATTAGCGGATTCCCATCTGGTTGGATTAGGAAGCTGTCTGTACTTTATTCTTGGTGCCAACATCGGTTCCTGTACACCAGCAGTTATGGCAGCAATGAATGTACAGCCATGGTACATTTCTTATTCAATGCATTAGGTATGATCATTATCGGAACGATTCTGTTCTTTGCGAGAAATCAGATCGTCGATGCGATTTCTGTTCTCGGTGGAGCAGATAATGCGAAACGTTTCGTTGCGAATGCAGATACAGCATTTAAAGTATTCCAGACGATTATTTTCCTTCCATTTGCATCACAGTTTGTAAAACTTACGAAACTTTTTATTCCTGGAAATAAAGAAGGTGAGGAAGAGGATAACGGATTACATCTTGAATATATCAGAAAGGCATCAAGCAAGTTTGTGCCATCTACAGCCGTAGTAGAAATTATTCAGGAAATCGAGAGAATGGCTGGTCTGGCCAGAGAAAACCTTGTTGCTTCTATGGAAGCATTAGCAGATAAGAATCTTGATAAGGTAAAGGAAATCAATGCCAGAGAAAAGATTATTGATTACTTAAGCAGCGAGATTACGGATTATCTTGTAGAAGTTAACCGTTATGAACTGCCGCTTGCCGATTCCAGACGAATTGGTGCTCTTTTCCATGTTGTTATCGACCTTGAACGGATTGGAGACCACGCAATCAATATCCTTGAGAATGCGGAGAAGAGAAGTCAGCTTAACGAGAAGTTCACCGGAGCCGGAAAGGAAGAATCCGGTCTGTTCAATCATGCTACGGGTGACTATCTGAATAATGCCGAGGAAATAGTAGGAGTGATGAAGAAGGCTGTTTTCACGGAAGATGCTTCCTATACATTACAGTCTGTTTATAACAATGCTCCGCAATAAGTTAAGACTAATGATAAAAAAATAAGATGAAAAATACTATTAAACAACTGGGGATTTGCCTGGTGCTGTCGGCATTGTCCCTTTTGCCCGTCTTGTCAGCTTGTTCTGACAGTAACGACGCACCGGCTGCGCCGGAAATCGTAATTTCCGAAAACATTCTGACGAATGGAATAAATTTCTCCAAAACAGGAGGAACGAGTACACTTTCTATCAAGTCGAATGTGTCGTTGGAAGTCATCAGCAATCAGGATTGGTGTACGGTAACTCCCGCTGTCTCCGCTTCGGCTACAGTTTTTAGGTATACGGTGACGGTGGAAGAAAATCCTGATGCGGTGGAACGTACTGCCACTGTTACCGTGAATGGTGGTGGTTTGACGGAAACCGTTACGGTGAAGCAACTTGCCGGTGAACTGCCTGATATGGGTATGGAAAGTGATGCCATGACTTTGGCTGCGAAGATAAAGCTCGGTTGGAATCTGGGTAATTCTTTGGAAGCATGCAATGTGACTTACGCAAACGGGTTTGTGTGGGGAACCAACTCGCTGAGTGATATGGATCCGGGAGAGACCAAATGGGGAAATCCGGCAACGACCCAGAAAATGATCAGTGCTGTAAAAGCTGCCGGTTTCAATGCTGTGAGAATTCCTTGTGCATGGTATGGATATATGGAGAATGAGACGGATTATACAATTAAAGCTTCCTGGCTGAACCGTGTGCAGGAGGTAGTGGATTATTGCTATGCCGAGAATATGTATGTCATCCTGAATATCCACTATGACGGAGGCTGGCTGGAAAAGAATTGTAAGGCAGTCGTGCAGGACAATGTGAACAAAGTGCAGAAGGCTTTGTGGACGCAGATTGCCACAAAGTTCAAGGACTATGACGAACATTTGTTATTTGCCGGATGCAACGAACCCAATGCTGCCAATACCGCTGAAATGGAAGTACTGAAGTCATACGAACAGACCTTCATAGATGCCGTGCGTGCTACGGGGGGGAACAATGCGCTCCGCAACCTGATTGTCCAAGGTCCCAATACGGATATCACGAATACTTCGGATTATGGCCAACTGCCTGTGGATAACGTACCCAACCGCTTGATGGTGGAGATACACTACTACACCCCGTGGAACTTCTGCGGAATGACAACGGATGAGAGCTGGGGAAAGATGGCCTACTTCTGGGGAACCGAATATCATGTAGACGGATCTGACAGAAACTACCAGCCCGGCGGTTACGCAAGTGCGGAAGCGGAAATGGAAGCTCTTTTCAAAAAGATGCAGACGGAATATGTCAGCCAGGGCATTCCGGTGATTTTGGGTGAATTCGGTGCCAACAGACGCTCTTCCCTAACTGGAGATGAGTTGACCAAGCATCTGGCTTCGCGCGCTTATTATCTGAAAACGGTGGTTTCTAATGCCGGGAAGTATGGTCTTGTTCCTTTCTACTGGGATAATGGATATAATGGAGACAATACGATGGCTCTCTTTAACCGTAATACCTGTAAGGTTTACGACCAGCAAGCGTTGGATGCCCTGATAGAGGGGATTGCAAACTAATTGGGAAATATAGGTTTTTCATAAATATAGGTTCTCTTAGCTAAGAGATAGGTTTTTAATACAGTTTTTTTTTGATTGGTGCTGGGAAGCGGCTTCTGTGAGGGAAGTGGCTTCCCTATTTTCTATGGAAAACCTTGTTTATACAGTAAATTTTTGTTTCATTTGTAATGTGTTAGCTACCACCTTATACCTAATGCCATGAAGAGATTGATTTTACTTATTGTACTGGTCGTTGTAATGTGCTTCTCTGCCGTTGCGCACAATTTCATGTTCAAGCACCTGGAAGTCAGGGACGGGATGCCCAGCAACCAAATTAATGCTATCTACAAGGATTCGAGAGGCTTTATGTGGTTCGGAACCGCATCCGGCCTGACGCGTTACGACGGATATCGTTTCAAAGTCTTTTATAGTTCGGACAATGACCCCACATCTTTGCCCGACAGTTACATCGAGAAAATAGTGGAAGATGGTGAAGGTCGTTTGTGGATACGTACCGGAGAGAATGGATATATCATATATAATTGGGATACGGAAAACTTTGTGCGTGATGTGCGTTCTTGGATGTGGAACATCGGAATAGACGGAACTCCCCGGCATGTATTTGTAGACAGCCTGAAGAATATGTGGTTTGTCGTGGACGGGAAGGGATGTTATCGCTACCGTCCCGGAGAGAAAAAGGCAGATGTCCTGCCTTTTGGTGAGAAAGGAATACCCGAAGGTATCGTTATTGATATGATTGAGTGCAAGGATGGCATTGTATTGGTATATGAGAACGGGCACGTGTTCTGCATCGACCGTGAAGAAGTAGAGGTGAAGTGGGAATTGACGGATATAATGGAAAAGATGGGAAACCGCACCGATATTTTCTTCTTGTATGTGGATAAGGACGAGGATTTATGGATATACGGCTCTCCCGGCGTGTGGGCGTATAATCTGCCGGAAAAGAAATGGCAGTCGCAATGGGACTTTAACGACAGGGGACAGGCACATGTGGTTGCCATTGCCCAGGATAGGCAGGGGCGCATCTGGTTTGGAAAAGACCAGGATGGCATTGACATCTGGAATAAGGCGACAGGCGAAACCGTTTCACTTACTTACAATGTGGATGATGAACGCGGATTGCCCAACAATACCATTAACGTGTTTTATGAGGATGACAGCGGAGTGATGTGGATAGGGACTTATAAGAAAGGTGTGGCCTATTATAATGAGAGCATTTTTAAGTTCTCCATCAACCGCCTGGGAGACATCAACTGCCTGGAAGAGTGTGGTAATGGTTGCCTGTGGCTGGGTAGCAATGATGCCGGATTAATGCATTGGAACTCACGGACGGACGAAAAGAAAATATATACCCACTCACGGACGGGTAATTCCATAGCCTCCAATGTAATTGTCACTTTGTTGCAGGCAACCGACGGCAAACTGTGGATAGGCACTTTCTGGGAAGGTCTGGACTGCTTTGACGGTAAACGCTTCGTGAATTACCGCAACCGTCCCGGAGATGAGAATTCGCTGGCTAACAATAATGTTTGGGCGCTGGCGGAAGACAAGGATGGAAATATATGGATTGGTACGTTAGGCGGAGGCCTGCAATGCCTGAATCCGAAGACGGGGAAGTTTATCACCTATACCATGGCTAATTCCGATCTCATCTCCAATCATATTTCTTCTATTTGCATCACCCGCAACCACCGGCTTGTTATCGGCACCGCTTCTACGGGTGTTGCCATTATGGATTTGAACACCCGGAAGATAACCAATATGGTAGGTAACCTGTCGGGGAACCAACGTTTCTCCAATCAAAATATAAACCAGGTTTATGAAGATAGCCGGGGACTGATATGGATAGGGACACGCAATGGGCTGAATCTGTATAACCCGAAGAACGACCGTTTGCAGACAGTCTCTTCCGGTCGGGACGAAGCAAAGGAGTACATTGCCGGCATTGCGGAGGATGAGAATAAAAATATGTGGATGACCACGGGAAACGGGGTGCTGAATATTGTCCCTTCCATCGATACGAAAACCGGAGATTATGCTTTTCATTATTACATATACGATGATAAGGATGGTTTGCAAGGGTCGGAGTTCAATCAGCGTTCCATCAAGCGGCTCACTTCGGGAGAGATTGCGATGGGGGGCATGTACGGGCTCAATACATTCAGTCCCAATGACATCAAATATAACCTTACACTGCCCAAGGTCATGTTTACCGGCTTCCAGTTGTTCAATGAAGAGATTGAAATCGGGAAGGAATACGGAGGGCGCGTCCTGCTGCGCGAGTCATTGAACAAAGTCAGGGAAATAGCGCTCGACTATAAACAGAATGTCTTCACCGTGCTGTTTGCGTCGGACAATTACATCGTGCCTGATAAGACCCGGTATCTGTATAAGTTGGAAGGTTTTAACGAAGACTGGCTGTCGGGCACGGCCGATATGCACCGCGTCACTTACACGAATCTGGCGCCCGGTACTTACCTGCTGAAAGTAAAAGCCGTCAATGGTGACGGATATGCAGGGACGGAGGAAGCGAGCCTTAAGATTATCATCCGACCGCCTTTCTGGATGACTTCGTGGGCGTATGTCATTTATACTCTGTTGCTGATGGGGGTACTGATACTTGCCCGCAATGCAGTGCTGCGCCGTGAGCGTAATAAATTCAAGATACAGCAAATGGAGCATGAGGCGGAGAGGAATGAGGAGGTGAACCAGATGAAATTCCGTTTCTTCACCAATGTGAGCCACGAGTTGCGTACTCCGTTGACGCTGATTATCTCACCATTGGAGAGCATGATAAAAGAGACGAAGGATGGAAGGAAACTGGATCAGCTGAAGTTGATGCATCGTAATGCATTGCGGTTGCTGAATCTGGTGAATCAGCTGCTGGACTTCCGCAAGAATGAGGTGGCAGGCCTGCATCTCAGCCTTTCCGAAGGAGAAATCGTGTCGTATGTTCACTCTATATGCAACTCATTCCTGATGCTTTCGGAAAAGAAGAACGTGCATCTCACTTTTTTCTCGGCGATAGAATCGCTGAATATGTCGTTCGATGAGGATAAAATAGGTAAGGTAGTGATGAATCTGCTTTCTAATGCGTTTAAGTTTACTCCGGATGGAGGGAGGGTGGATGTCTCTCTTGAACTGATAAAAGGAACTACGGAAACATTGGAAATCAAAGTATCCGATACGGGGGTAGGTATCAGCGACCTTGATAAAGAACGTATATTCGAACGTTTCTATCAATCGGAGCGTAAAGGCGATGGTAACCCCAGTACGGGGAGTGGTATCGGTTTGAGTCTGGTGCGCGATTACGTTACGCTGCATGGCGGTGTGGTGCGCGTGTTCGACAATGTGGGTACGGGCAGTGTGTTTGTGGTAGATATCCCCGTGAAGCATTCCGCTGTCAATGTGGTTACTCCGCTCTCCGAAGAAGCGGCGGAAGAGGACGCGGTGGCTTTGGCATTGGAATCAGAAGAAAAGCCGGAGATTGAAGTACCGGGCGAAGACGGGAAAAAGAAGCCACTTGCGCTGATTGTAGATGACAATGAGGACTTTGTTTCTTTCATGCGTTATACATTAAGTCTGTATTTCCGCATAGAATCTGCCGGAAACGGAAAGATAGCCTGGCAGATGATACCGGAACTGATGCCGGATATCATCGTTTGTGATGTGATGATGCCTGAAATGGACGGGAACGAACTGTGCCGTTGGGTGAAGGCTGACAAGCGTACAAGTAATATTCCGTTTGTGTTGCTTACGGCCAAGCAATCCGTAGAGAATAAGGTGGAAGGCCTGACGATTGGTGCGGATGACTATGTGACGAAACCTTTCAATATGGAGGTACTGATTTTGCGCATGCGCAAACTGATAGATTTGAGCGGCAAAAATAAACTTCGCACCCGTATTGATCCCGAACCGAGTGAAATCGTTATCACTTCGATGGACGAAAAGCTGATTGAGAATGCGATAAAGTATGTGGAGACCCATATTGCCCGTCCCGATTTGTCTGTGGAAGAATTGAGTCATGAACTGGGCATGAGCCGGGTGCATCTCTATAAAAAGCTGTTGCTGATTACCGGTAAAACTCCGATAGAATTTATTCGCATTATCCGGCTGAAACGTGCGGCACAACTTCTGCGCGAGAGCCAGCAGAATGTGTCGGAGGTTGCCTATCAGGTGGGCTTCAATAACCCCAAATATTTCAGTAAGTATTTCAAGGATGAATTCGGTGTTTTACCCTCTGTATATCAGGAAAAGGAGGGTAAATAACAAAAAGTACCCATTGTTGAAACATCTGATATTTCTATAAATCAAATAAGCCCTTTCCTTTCAACATCGGGAGGGCTTGTTTACTGTATGATTTCCTACTTTTACACTCGGAGAAAATAACTTTAAAAACAAAGATATGAAATTGAAAAACACTTCAGTTTGTTTGCTCGCGGGATGGATGCTGATGGCATGCTCCGGAGGCGGGTATGAGAAGACAAGTAACGGCATTATTGTAAATGTCGAACAACAGCAACCGACGGATGTGCGAAAGGTGAAGGTTGAAGTAATGGGAGAGAAGTTGATTCATGTGTCGGCCACTCCCGAAAAAAACTTTTCAAAGGCGGAAAGCCTGATTATAGTTCCCCAAAAAGATAAGACGGATTTCAGCGTGGAAGAAAGTGAAGATGCCGTTTCGGTAAAAACCTCGGAGGTGTGCGCCATTGTATCCAAAGCTACGGGTGAAGTACGCTTTACCGATGCTTCCGGTAACCTGATTTTGGCGGAAGATGAGAAGGGCAGGAGTTTCCAGCCTGTCGAAGTGCAGGGAACAAAGGCGTATACGGTCCGTCAGGTATTCCAGTCACCCGATGATGAGGCGTTCTACGGACTGGGACAACACCAGGCTGATGAATTCAACTATAAAGGTAAGAACGAGGAACTTTTCCAGTATAATACAAAGGTTTCTGTACCTTTTATCGTTTCCAATAAGAATTACGGTATTCTGTGGGATAGTTATTCGCTTTGCCGTTTCGGCGATCCGCGTGATTATGCACAGTTAAGCACAGTTTTCAAACTCTATGATAAGGAGGGTAAGGAAGGTGCTTTGACAGGAACATACGTACCCTCTCAGAAATCGACAGCGGAGACACTGGTACGCCGGGAAGATTCTGTTTATTTTGAGCATCTGAAATCGGAAGATTTGTCGAAAGTCGTGAACTTACCAGAAGGATTTCCTTTCATGGGTTCACAGGTGACGTATGAAGGCGAAATTGAGCCGATGGAGAGCGGTCGGTTCCGTTTTATCCTTTATTATGCAGGATATACGAAGGTATATATTGACGGTGAACTGGTGGTTCCCGAACGTTGGCGTACGGCTTGGAACCCGAACAGTTATAAGTTTGCCGTAGATTTGAAAGCCAGTAAACGTGTTCCATTGAAAATTGAATGGATTCCTGATGGATATGTATCCTATTGCGGTTTGCGTGCATTGTCTCCTGTATCTGCTGAAGAACAGAACAAACAGTCGTGGTGGGGAGAAATGCAGAATGAAATCGATTATTATTTTGTTTATGGCGAGGATATGGACGAGGTAATCAGTGGATACCGTGCTCTGACCGGAAAATCACAAATCATGCCGAAGTGGGCGATGGGATACTGGCAGAGCCGCGAACGTTATAAGACGCAGGAAGAAATATTGGATGCTTTGAAGGAATTCCGTAAACGTCAGATTCCCATTGATAATATTGTGCTCGACTGGAGCTACTGGCCGGAAAATGCCTGGGGCAGTCATGAGTTCGACAAAGCTCGTTTCCCTGATCCGAAAGGAATGGTAGATTCTATTCATGCCCTGAATGCCAAGATGATGATTTCCGTTTGGCCGAAATTCTATATGACCACGGAACATTATAAAGAGTTTGATGAAAAAGGTTGGATGTATCAGCAGGCCGTTAAAGACAGCATCCGTGACTGGATTGGCCCCGGTTACATCGGTTCTTTCTATGATGCTTATGCTGAGGGTGCACGGAAACTGTTCTGGAAACAGATGGAAGATCATCTTTATCCCCTTGGAATTGATGCCTGGTGGATGGATGCCAGTGAACCGAATGTACGCGACTGTACGGATTTGGCTTACCGGAAAGCTTTGTGTGGTCCGACTGCTCTCGGTCCGTCCGATCAATATTTCAATGCGTATGCGTTGATGAATGCTGAGGCTATTTATGACGGGCAACGTGCCGTAGACAATGACAAACGTGTATTCTTGCTGACTCGTTCGGGATTTGCCGGATTGCAACGTTATTCTACCGCAACATGGAGTGGCGATATCGCTACCCGTTGGGAAGATATGAAGGCACAGATTTCTGCCGGGCTGAATTTTGCAGTCAGCGGTATTCCTTACTGGACAATGGACATTGGCGGATTTTGCGTAGAAAAACGCTATGAAGACGGACAAAAGGAATTCAACAGGACCGGAAAAGAGAATGCGGACTATAAGGAATGGCGTGAGTTGAATACACGTTGGTATCAGTTTGGCGCATTCTGCCCATTGTTCCGTGCACATGGACAATATCCGTTCCGTGAGGTGTGGAATATAGCTCCCGAAGGACATCCGGCTTATAGTTCTATAGTGTATTATACGAAGTTGCGCTATACGATGATGCCTTATATTTATTCATTGGCCGGGATGACTTATTTTGATGATTATACGATTATGCGTCCGCTGGTAATGGACTTTACGGCAGATACAAAGGTGAATAATATCAGTGACCAGTTTATGTTCGGTCCGGCGTTGATGGCGGCTCCGGTGTATGAGTATGGTGCACGCAATCGGGAGGTCTATTTCCCGGCAACTTGCGGTTGGTATGATTTCTATACCGGTAAGTACATGGCCGGTGGCGGGCAGTTGAAAGTGGACGCTCCCTATGAATGCATGCCGCTCTATGTACGCGAAGGGGCTATTGTGCCTTACGGACCGGAAATGCAGTATAGTGACGAGAAGCCTGCGGAAGAAATTACACTGTATGTATATGCGGGTAAAGATGGTGAGTTCACTTTGTACGAGGATGAAGGTGTGAATTACAACTACGAAAAAGGACAGTATGCCACCATCCCGTTTACTTATAATGATGCGGAAGGTACTCTGACTATTGGTGACCGTGCAGGAGAATTTCCCGGTATGCTGAAAGAACGTACATTTAACGTTGTAAAGGTAAGTAAGGATAAACCGCAACCTTTTGACGCAAAGGCTAAGGGTATGGTGGTGAAGTATGATGGGAAGCGGCAGAGTGTAAAATTGTAAAACGAGTTAATGATAATTTACCAGCGTAGCGCTGGAGCCAGGTTCTCCTTCGGCGTGCAAGTAATCTTTCAGACACGGATGACACGGATGACGCGGATTCTTTTTTCCTTCGGTGTGATATGCCGGTATGTATAGCGCAGCTTTAAAAATCCGCGTCATCCGTGTCATCCGCGTCTAAAAGATTAAAGTCCGCGTTCGTCCGCGTACCAATTCTTTCACCCGCTAAATTATCATTTATACAATCAATATCATGAAACAACTATTTATAATACCAATATCCTGTTTGCTCCTCTTCTTAATATTGGGAGGTTGTACCTCCGCTGAACGGGTTACTGATAGCCGTCGACAGGACTTCACCGCTGACTGGACTTTCCATTTGGGAGATGACTCTGCGGCATCCCGTCCCGATTATGACGACACGGCATGGCGGATCCTCAATCTTCCACATGACTGGGCCATCGAGGGGGAATTCAGCAGAGATAATCCTTCCGGAACAGGAGGCGGGGCATTACCCGGTGGTATCGGTTGGTATCGCAAAACGTTTACTGTTGACAAAGCGGATGAAGGCAAGCGCTTGTATATTGATTTTGACGGTGTATATATGAATTCGGAAGTCTTTATCAATGGTCATTCTCTTGGTGTACGTCCTTATGGATATGTCTCGTTCAGTTACGATCTGACTCCCCATATCAAGTGGGGCGGAAAGAATGTAGTTGCCGTACGTGTGGACAATGGGGAACAACCTAATTCCCGCTGGTACTCGGGATGTGGCATCTACCGTAATGTATGGCTTACGAAACTTAACCCTGTGCATATAGCGCAATGGGGTACTTTTATCACGGCGGAAGACGTGTCGAAGAACAGTGCCCGGCTAAACATACGTACTAAAATACAGTATGATGTGGCCGCTCAACTGCAAGATTCCGTGAAGCAGGCGGATGGCACGTATGTTGTTTTTGACTCGGAAATTGTTCCCCTGGCAGATGTCGTGTTGCAGTCACGGCTGATGGATGCGGAAGGGAATGTTGTGGGTGAGGTTGCATCGGAACTGCAAGTGATACCTGCCTGTCCGAACGAGGTAGAACAGGAAATTGTAGTGAAGAACCCTAATCTCTGGAGCGTGAACACTCCTTATATATATAAGGTGAACAGTATCCTTATTGATAAGACAACCGGTAAGGTACTGGATAATTACTGTACGAATACCGGTATCCGTACCTTCCGTTTTGATGCACAGAAAGGGTTTATTCTGAATGGAGAACGGCTGAAGATTAATGGTGTATGTATGCATCACGATCTGGGGTGTCTTGGGGCGGCAGTCAATATCCGCGCTATCGAGCGCCAGCTGGAGATACTGCAAGAAATGGGCTGTAACGGCATTCGCTGTTCTCATAATCCTCCCTCACCTGAACTGCTCGATCTTTGTGACCGTATGGGATTTATCGTAATGGATGAGACGTTCGATATGTGGCGCAAAAGAAAAACGGCTCATGATTATTCCCGTTACTTCAACGAGTGGCATGAACGCGATCTGACGGACTTGATACTTCGCGACCGTAACCATCCTTCTGTTTTCATTTGGAGCATCGGTAACGAAGTGCTGGAACAATGGTCGGATGCAAAAGCGGATACGCTGACCTTGGAACAAGCGAATCTGATTCTGAATTTTGGTCATGATCAGAGTATGCTGGCGAAAGAAGGTGAGATGAGCGTGAACTCTTTACTGACGAAGAAACTGGCAGATATGGTAAAAGCCCTCGATTCTACCCGTCCCGTTACGGCTGGCTGTAATGAACCGAACCCGAATAATCACTTGTTCCGTTCGGGAGCATTAGATCTCATCGGCTTCAATTACCATGATGATTGGTTTGCCGGTGTGCCCGAGAAATTTCCCGGTAAACCCTTCATTGTGGCGGAAAGTGTATCAGCACTGATGACACGTGGCTACTACCGGATGCCGAGTGACGAAACAGTTATTTGTCCTGAACGTTGGGATAAACCTTATTTTGATGATAGTTTCTCTTGTTCTTCGTATGATAACTGTCATGTACCTTGGGGGAACAGCCATGAGGGCACGATGCGCCACGTGAAAAATAATGATTTTATCAGCGGACAGTATGTCTGGACCGGGTTTGACTATTTGGGTGAACCGACTCCTTACGGTTGGCCTGCCCGTAGCTCTTATTTCGGCATTGTCGATCTGGCCGGTTTCCCGAAAGATGTGTATTATCTCTATCAGTCGGAATGGCATCCGGAGAAAAAGGTATTGCACCTTTTTCCGCATTGGAACTGGACACCGGGACAGGATATAGATATGTGGGCTTATTATAATAATGCGGATGAGGTGGAGCTTTTTGTAAATGGCGAGTCACGGGGCGTGCGTACAAAAGGTAAGGATGATTTTCATGTCGTATGGCGTGTGAAGTATGAACCGGGTGTGGTAAAAGTCGTTTCCCGCAAGGATGGAAAAACGGTATTGGAAAAGGAAATACATACAGCCGGAGAACCTGCACAGATACGCTTGACGGCTGATCGGAATGAAATCAAATCAGATGGCAGAGATCTTAGTTTTGTAACAGTGGAAGTACTGGATAAAGATGGTAATCTTTGTCCGAATGCCGATAATCAGATCATGTTCGATGTGCAAGGTGCAGGATTCATTGCCGGTGTAGACAATGGTAGTCCTGTTTCAATGGAGAAATTCAAAGCTGATCATCGCAGGGCTTTCTATGGGAAGTGCCTGGTGGTTGTTCAAAGTGATGGAAAATCCGGAGGCATCAAACTGACGGCTACATCCGAAGGATTGAAAACGGCAGTGACCGCTATTAAAGCAAAATAAAAGTAACTTGTTAGCGGAATTCATTCATAACGGAATGGAAAAGAAGAAAAAGAGTGATAAGGCGGTAAGGTGATAGGGTGATAAAGTGGCTGCGCTATATATCACAGAGCGTTATCCCGCTATCACCTTATCACCTTACCGCCTTATCACTCTTTGTTCATATCCTAACAGAATGAATGAATTCCGCCAACGACTAAAAATAATATCTTTAATGTAATAATAATGAAGAAACAACTCTTTTCAACTCTCCTGTTTGCCTGTTCATTGACTACTCTGACAGCGCAAACTCCTGTATATTTAGATGATACGCAACCCATTGAAGCACGTGTAAAAGATGCTCTCAACCGTATGACACTGGAAGAGAAAGTAGCCCTTTGCCATGCGCAGAGCAAATTTAGCAGTCCCGGTGTGCCCCGTCTTGGTATCCCCGAGCTTTGGATGAGTGATGGACCTCACGGTGTTCGTGCAGAAATCAACTGGAACGATTGGGGATATGCCAAATGGACTAATGACAGTATTACTGCTTTTCCTGCCTTGACTTGTCTTGCCGCTACCTGGAATCCGGAAATGTCTGCCATCTACGGCAAGGCTATTGGTGAAGAAGCCCGTTATCGGGAAAAAGATGTTCTTTTGGGCCCCGGTGTTAATATCTATCGTACTCCTCTGAATGGCCGTAATTTTGAATACATGGGGGAAGATCCTTATCTGGCAGGCGTAATGTGTGTACCTTATATTCGGGAGATACAGAAAAACGGGGTTGCCGTAAGTGTGAAACACTATGCTCTGAACAATCAGGAGTTATGGCGTGGACACATTGATGTGCAACTAAGCAACCGTGCCTTACACGAAATCTACCTCCCCGCTTTCAAGGCTGCTGTGCAGAAAGGCGGTGCCTGGACCGTGATGGGAGCCTATAACAAGGTGCGTGGTCAGCATGCCTGCCACAATGATCTTTTGCTGAATAAGATTTTGAAGAATGACTGGGGGTTTGACGGCGTAGTCGTAACCGATTGGGGTGGTGCCCATGATACTTACGAAGCAGCCATGAATGGCTTGGACATCGAGATGGGATCCTATACCAACGGTCTGACCTCAGAAAGTGCATTTACCTTCGACGATTATTATCTGGCTAAGCCTTATCTTCGGATGTTGAAGGAAGGTAAGGTGCCTATGAGTACAGTGGATGATAAAGCTTCCCGTATTCTTCGCCTGATATTCCGCACGGCGATGAATCGTCAGAAACCGTATGGTTCGCTGACAAGTGAAGAGCATTATCAGGCTGCCCGTAAGATTGGTAATGAGGGTATTGTGCTTCTGAAGAATACTCCGGTAGTCACCCCAAAAGGAACCTCCTGGCAGAAGGCTGTTGCCACGCTATTACCGCTTGATGCAGCAAAATACCAGCGCATCCTGGTAGTTGGTGATAATGCCGTTCGCTTGTTGAACGAGGGCGGTGGCTCCTCTGAACTTAAAGTGAAGGATATGGTTTCTCCGTTGGATGGTATGCGCTCCCTGTATGGTGATAAAGTGGTTTATACCAAAGGATATGCCGCCGGACGTCCCATGTATGGCCGTGCCGAAGAGATCCCGCAGACTGTGACAGACTCTTTACGCACCGCTGCGACGGAACTGGCAAAAGACGCTGACCTGGTTATCTTATTCGGTGGATTAAACAAAAACCACTTTCAGGATTGCGAAGCCGGCGACCGTTTGACGTATGGCCTGCCGTTCGGGCAGAATGAATTGATAGAATCTTTGTTGGGCGTTAATAAAAATCTGGTGTTGGTGTTGTTGAGCGGCAATGCTGTAGAGATGCCTTGGTTGGACAAAGTTCCGGCTATTGTGCAAGGCTGGTATCTGGGCTCTATGGGTGGCAACTCCCTTGCCGATGTATTGAGTGGCGCCGTCAATCCCAGTGGAAAACTCCCTTTCTCTTTCCCGGCGAAACTGACGGATTGCGGTGCCCATGCTTTTGATGAACTGAGTTATCCGGGAGATAGCGTCAAGCAGGTTTATAAGGAAGATATCCTGGTAGGCTACCGCTGGCACGACACAAAGAAAAAGCCTGCCCTGTTTCCTTTCGGATATGGCATGAGCTATACGACATTTGCTTATGGCAAACCGGTAGCGTCTGCCAAAACGATTGCCGCGGATGGCACACTGACTGTAACCATCCCTGTGAAGAATGCGGGAAGCGTTGCCGGAAAAGAGGTCGTACAGCTTTATATCGGTGATGAGAAGTGCAGTGTTCCGCGTCCGGTGAAAGAGTTGAAGGCTTTCCGGAAGATAGCCTTGGCGCCGGGTGAGGAAAAAGAAGTAAACTTCACCATAACTCCGGATGATTTGAAATTCTATGATGAGGCGGAGGGCGGATGGACGGCTGAACCGGGTAAGTTCAAGGCTTATATCGGTGCTTCTTCGACAGATGTCCGTGGGGTGGTTTCGTTTGAACTAAAGTAAGGTAGTGTGACTGTTGAAGAATGGGAAGAGATGCGGTGTTTTCATCGCGTCTCTTCCCATTCTTCAATGGTCATTGTTTTTGATGAAAAGTTTACGCCAATGCGAATGATTGTCCGGCTGTCTGTGAGGTAGGCTCGTGTATACTGCTTCTCTTCAATTTGTTTCAATGTTCCTGCCATGAGAAAGTGCTTCAACAACCCATAAATCTTTTTCTTGGCATTTTTATTGTTTTCGTTGCGGAAGATTAGTACATTTGTATCCTACTGCCAAATCGTTCCGTATTGCGGAAATTTTTGTTCCACCATGATAGAACGGAACTTTCTTCATGATGGGATGAACTTTCCTTCACGGTGGAACGATTACATGTTAGGCTTCCGGTTTCTTAAGCGTCGCAGGACCGGATATTAATTGTGGCGGTGAAGAGGAATAATTAAAATTAATAACTGTATGAGTGCATATTACGACCTTTTTGAAAAGCCGGATGTTCGTCAGACCGGCGAGCAACAACCCCTTTACGCTCGTTTCATGCCCAAGGGAACTATCGGGCGGAAAGAATTTATCGACCGTGTCCATCTTTTTACAGGACTCAGTCGCAGTCTGCTCGAAGGTGCCATGGCCGCTTTTATGGACGAGTTGCGCGACTGCCTTGCTGATGGCTGGACGGTAGAGCTTGGCGAGCTTGGTTACTTCACCCCTTCACTGAACTGCCATCGCGAGGTGATGGAGAAGAAAGAACTGCGTGCCGCCTCCATCGGCTTGCGTGGCTTGAATTTTCGTTTAGGAAAGGGTTTTTATAAAGAGTTGAAAAAAAAGATGGAGCTGGAGCGTAGTCCGCAGTCGGCATCCACACCGACCTCTCCCGTGGCGCCGAGCCTGACTTTAGAACAACGTTTCCAGTTGGTGGATGATTATTTGCGGCAATATCCCTGCATCAACCGCGCCCAGTATGCCCGCCTGGCGGGGCGTAGTTACAAGCAGGCCGTCAACGACCTGAACCTGTTTATCGAAAGCGGATTACTGATGCGGCACGGGGCGGGGAGGAATGTGGTGTATGTGAGGGGAAAGGACGGCGAATAGCTTGAGCCTTTAGCTTTCATTAGTTCGTTTTTTTTTATCCAAACCATCATTTTGTGTTGTTTATTTGCGTGATAATCTGCTGTAATGAATATATTTGCATATTTTAAAACGGTAAGTATATGATAAATTACTCTTCGGGGCAACGCATAACTGTGCGTGGTGAAGATTTCTTGATAACCAAATTTGACCGTAATTACAATGGTGGATATTTGCTTCATGTCACAGGTGTCAGCGAACTGGTTCGTAACCATAGTTTCATTTTCGATACTGATCTTGACAAGACCATTGAAATAGTCAGTCCTGCCAATGCCCGACTTGCAAGCGATGGCGATCCTCGTTGGCGCAAGACCCGCCTGCTTATAGAGACGGCTTTGCGCGGTAATGCCTATTTCTCTCAAAAGATAACAGTTGCGCAAGGTGGGGCATTTGATGTGGCTGAATATGTGGTTAACAGGTTTCGACGTTCCTTCATTGGCTACCATGTATGTTTATAAACCCATGAGTGGACATAATTTAATGCAAGCTATAGCTCGTGTCAATCAACAAAGCCACAAGCTGTTCATGATGTTTATTCCAATGAACAATTGGTGGCCATGACTAAAGAACTCACAGAAGCACTCCGCAAAAAACGCACCATCGATTGGCAAAAGAAAGAATCTGCAAGAGCTGGTATGCGTAAGATGATCAAACGTCTTCTGAAGAAATATAAGTATCCACCCGAGGAAGCGTCTAATGCATTGGAAACCGTTATTCGTCAATGTGAAAAATGGACTGATAATGAACCTGGAACTTTTTCAGGGCATGAGAATGTAGTAAAGTATGACTTACCAGAAAGTTCATACTCTATTGCAGCGGAATCAGAAGTGGAATATTACAGAAAACAATTAGAATAGAAAGGATAAGAAACATGAATAATAATGAACTATACAAGCATCCATTTGATGATTTATCAATTGCGCAAAATATTCAAGTCCAGATAGTAAATGAATCTGATGAATTGCAAAATATAGACAATACACTGAATACGTATATCATTAACAATTTACGATTCAATCTGATTGATAAGAAAAACAAACTTGAGTCATTCATCAATCATCTTGTGGAAGAACGAGATAATCACTTGAACAAATCATTAAGTAGCGCATTAGATATTTTTGATAACGAAGTAGATAATAACACAATTTCATGTGAGTCATTGGGATATAAAGCATTAACTTCAATAGCATCATTTATAATTACCCATCAAATTGCTTTTAAAAACTCAATAGAAGTACAAGTGAAATTGAGCAAAATACTATCAAAAGGGATAAGTAAAGAAATCCAAAATGTCTTGAATCCGTTAAATCAGCATCAAAAAGAATGGTAAATTTTGACGAATATATCCGACAAGGAGAGCCTGACAAAAAAGAAAAAGCTTCAGCTTGGAAAACAGCTATCGGCTTACAGGCAGTAGACGGCTTGCAAACATCCGATTATCTGAAAGATACGGCTGTAAAGCATATTGAAGGTGATATTAGCATTGATGAAGTAAAGAAACTTATCAATGGGTATTACCAATCAAAGACTGCACGCACACCGAAAGATGAAGAAACAGAAGAAGCGGATAAAGTGTCTGCCAATATTACCAAAATATTAAATGAACAATCATTTGCTTTTTCAGTGGCAGGCTTTACTTCCATTCACCGCAGACTATTTGAAGGTATCTTCAAGTTTGCTGGCAAAATTCGTAACTATGATATAACGAAGAAGGAATGGGTACTTCGTGGTGACACGGTGCTTTATGTCAATTCCGAAGATCTACGCAGGGCATTGGAATATGATTTGGAACAGGAAAAGGACTTCTCATACAAGGGCTTGTCTATGGATGATGTAGCGGCGCATATTGCCAAGTTCGTATCAGGCATTTGGCAGATTCACCCATTCGGTGAGGGCAACACCCGTACTACGGCTGTCTTTACTATAAAGTATTTACGCAGCATTGGTTTTGACGTGAACAATGATTTGTTTGCCGACA
>OHCS01000651.1_pt1 | contig 18429 bp, 21 predicted proteins | sample 1566741 | NCBI WGS metagenome assembly OHCS01 (sample SAMEA3879604, study PRJEB24766) | human gut metagenome | biome: human-associated habitat; feature: feces | place: USA | collected 1985/1987 | reverse complement strand
ATTCATGCCAAATAATATCAATTATCTTTCGTTCAATCGAACGAAAGATAATTTCTCATACGCTGAAAAGGGGGAAAATCAACGAAAGATAATTCAAATCATCGGCGATAATGTTATAAATGAGAATTTATCAGTTGACAGCCAATTAACACAAGAAAATTGTCCGTCTCGTTTCAATTGCCTATCTTTGGGGAATTTGAAAACAATTCAGTCAATACTGTCATGATTAACATCGTACCTATCTTAAAGAACAAGAAAGAATTCCTCGAACTTCTCCTTCTCGCAGACGAACAGGAATCCATGATTGACCTCTATCTGGAACGCGGAGAAATGTTCGCCCTCTACGACGGAGACTTAAAAGCCGCCTGTGTAATCACCGACGAAGGGAACGGAACCTACGAAATAAAGAACATTGCAACCTATCCGCATTATCAACGCAAAGGATATGGAACACAGTTGGTAAAGTTTTTGCTGGAACACTACAAGGACCGTTATCAGACGATGTTAGTGGGCACGGGAGACAGTACCTATACCATACCGTTTTACGAACAGTGCGGCTTCACCTACTCCCATCGGATACCCGATTTCTTCATCAAGAACTACGACCATCCCATGTATGAGGACGGAAAACAATTGCGGGACATGGTTTATCTCAAAATCAGCAAGAATGGATAACAAAAATCTATATACCAATACTAAAAGAATAATATGGAATTTATCACATTGAGTCCGGATAACGTTATGAGCGAACATTTATGTTGCGCCATTTCTGATAAGAAGCATCAAACAGGTGTAAATGATAAGCGGAACTGGTTGTCCGAACGTGTAAAAGAAGGGCACGTCTTCCGCAAACTGGATGTACAAGGCAAGGTGTTTATCGAGTATGCCCCGCTGGAAAAGGCTTGGGTGCCTGTGACGGGGGATAACTATCTGTATATCTACTGCCTGTGGGTGGCAGGCAGCTACAAGGGAAAAGGATATGGAGAAGCTTTGTTGCAATCGTGCATTGACGATGCCAAGGCACAAGGAAAATCGGGTATCTGTGTGCTGTCTTCCAAAAAGAAGAAGCCTTTCTTGTCCGACAAGAAATTTATGCTGAAATATGGCTTCAAGGTAGTGGATACCATTCATGACGAATACGAATTATTAGCCCTTTCCCTTGACGGCAGCCAACCGCAATTCACGACGGATGCACGGAAACAGATTATTGGAAACAAAGAACTGACTATATATTATGGTATGCAATGTCCGTACATCCCCAACTGCATCGAGCAGATTTATAATTATTGCGAGAATAATCAGATACCTTTGCGGTTGATAGAAGTCGATACACTGGAGAAAGCCAAGCAACTGCCTTGCATCTTCAATAATTGGGCGGTATTCTATAACGGAAAGTTCGAGACTGTGCATCTACTGAATGAAGGATTGCTAAAGAAATTGCTACAATTGAAATAAGAATACATATTTATAAAACTCTAAAATCAAGAACAATTATGGAAATGAAATTTTGCCAGAGCTGCGGAATGCCGCTGACATCCAATGAAGTTTGCGGAACAAATGCTGACGGTAGCCTCAGCGCAGACTACTGTACTTACTGTTATCAGAATGGAAAGTTCACTCAGGACTGCACCATGGACGAAATGATAGAACACTGTGCTCAGTTTGTTGAGGAATTCAACAAAGACTCGGAACAGAAAGTAACTAAAGAAGAGGCTATTGCCATGATGAAGCAAGAGTTTCCGAAGCTGAAACGCTGGCAGAATTAATTGCCAACATCTTGCCACCGTATTGACAACATTTTGCCAATGCGATGGCAAGAAAAGACAAAAGAATAACCTGCCGAAGCATAAAAAAAGCCCGTAATAATGTCCCCCTTTACCAGGAAAAGCGTACTTTTACAACACAAATAAAAACGATCCCATTATGAAACAATTGACAGAAATGTCCGATGAAGAGTTAGGAACATTGTTTCCCATCATCTTGACTGAACATAAGAAAGACTGGGCTAAATTATACGATCAGGAAGAAAGAATACTTTACGATACTATTGGCAAAAACATCTACCGCATTGACCATATAGGAAGTACTGCCGTCGGACAACTAATCGCAAAGCCAACCATAGATATTTTATTAGAAATCAATGGTGAAACCAACACCAACGAATTAATCAAAAGTCTAGAGAGCATAGGTTATATTTATTCTCCACAGCCTCAAAAACCTGCCCCGCACATGATGTTCATGAAAGGATATACCCTACAGGGGTTTCAAGGACAGGCTTATCATATCCACGTAAGATATGCCGGACATTGGGATGAGCCTGTTTTCTGCCACTACCTCCAAACTCACCCAGATGTAGCTCATGATTACGGAGAACTCAAGAAGAAATTAAAAGAGAAGTACGAGCATGACAGAGAGGCATATACGGAAGGGAAAACAGAGTTCATCAGACACATCGTTCAATTGGCAAAAATGCTACCCAAAGAGAAGAAAAGTGTATCTGCTGAAAAAGAAAAATACGGAAATGCTTATCTACCCTGGGAAGAAAAAGCTGATAACTACTTGACAACATTATACAATCAAGGAAAAACAATTGCAGAGCTATCTGATATTTTCGAACGGGGAAAAGGGGCTATCCGCTCACGATTAAAACATTTGGAACTTATATGAAACACTCTCGCATCGAAAAGGAAAAGCAAACCGTAGAACAGATGATTCGCCTCTACTGCCGGAAGAAAGAGGGGAACGGAACACTGTGCCCGCAATGCAGGGAATTGTTGGAGTATGCGCAGACACGGCTTTCACGTTGTCCGTTCGGAGACGGGAAATCAACTTGCCGGATTTGTACCGTGCATTGCTATAAGCCGGAAATGAGAGAACGGATGAGAGTAGTGATGAGATGGGCAGGACCGAGAATGTTGTTCTATCATCCGGTGGCGGCTATCCGGCATTTGTGGCAGGAGTATATTAGGAAGAAATAAGAAGGAGTATCAATTCATATCTGTGCAGAAAAGAATAAAGTTACGAGCTACAGGCTACAAGCTACAAGTGGCTGCGCTATGTTCCGAAAAGCGCTTGTAGCTTGTAGCCCGTAGCTCGTAACTGATTCATAACCCGCTCAGATATAAGTTAATCCCAATGGAGAAAAGGATACCTCAATTGAAATAATACAAGAACACTGCAATCCCCTCAAGCGCTTTCTTAGGCTGATCCTTTATTTCAATTGTAAACTTAATCTCTGCTTTCGCCACACCACGCAGATTTGCCAGCGAATGTAACTTCGCCACCAGACGCACGCTTTGTCCCGACAACACCGCCTGCCCGAACTTCATCTGCTCCATACCGTAATTAACCATCATCTTCAGGTTGTTTACCTCAATAATCTGGTTCCACAAATGCGGAAGCATAGACAAAGTAAGATAACCGTGCGCAATGGTAGTCTTGAAGTGACTTTCTGTTTTTGCACGTTCCGTGTCTACATGTATCCATTGATGGTCCAACGTAGCATCTGCAAACATATTGATGCGCTCTTGCGAAAGTTCTACATAATCAGAAACGCCAATCTGCTGGCCTACCAGCTTTTCAAAATCCTCGTACGAGTTAATAATTACTTTTTCCATTATTCGTTTATTTAGTTAGTTCTACGGTTGATAATCCCAACCATAATCATTATGATAAATCATTAATTTACTCATGCCGCCGTCAATCGTGATGTTCTCTCCATTAATGAAAGAGTTGCGTTCGTCACAAAGGAAAAGAACGGCACGGGCTATGTCAGCCGGCTCTCCCACCCTCTGCGAAGGATGCTGCATGATGTCGCCTTCCGTGTAAGACGGAACATAATCATCCGCGTGATAACTGCCTGTATCAATCCACCCCGGAGCAATGGAGTTCACCCTGGCAATGCCGGAAAGGCTGACAGCCAGGGCATGAGTCAGAGCCGTTATTCCACCTTTGGCAGCCGTATAGCTCTCCGTATTGGCTTGCGACTGAAAAGCACGGGTAGAAGATATGTTCACGATGGAGCCCGCCCCACTGAAATAATCCTTGAACAGCAAAGACAGAAAATAAGGAGCTGCTACTCCTACACGCTGCACATATAGGAAGTCCTCGTATGAACAGCTACTCAATATTCCTCCATTCGTCAGGCAGGCGTTGTTCACCAGACAATCTATCTGGTTCTCAAGAGATAAGACAAAATCTACAAATTCCCTCAAAGTTTCCTCCTCGGCAATATCTCCGACAAAGCCTGTCACGGAAAGGCTTCTTTCCGACATTTTCTCTTCCACAACCTGCACCATTTCCGGCGTTTTATCTATGAAGTACACCGTATATCCGGCCTCCGCAAACATTTCGACAATACAACGTCCGATGCCTGCAGCTCCACCCGTCACAACACATACTTTACTCATACGCTCTCTATTTTTAAGGATTATAACTTCACACGTTCTATCCAAAGGTCAGCCATACGCTTGTGTCCCGCAGGAGTGGGATGAATACCGTCCCAAATCCAGTATGTATCTTTCGATGTCGGAGTGGTTCTCAGGATTTCATCAAACATCGTATTGAAAGGAAGATATATTGCCCGATAATCTCCCGCAATGCGTTCCACAATCCCGGCACAACGACGCACCAGACTATCACGTTCGGCAAAGTCGGTACTCTTACTCATATTTCCGGTATTCGCTACGAAAGGTGCACACAACACGATCTTTAAGTTCGGATTAACTTGCAAAGAGCGGTCGAGTAAAGAACGGTAACGCTTTTCCCATGCGTCAAAATCAAAAGCCTGCCTCTTGTCTCCCTGCAAATAAAAATGAATGTCGTTCGTCCCGACTAATATGGAAAGAACATCCGGTTTTATATTGATAGCATCCGTTTCCCAACGCTGCTCCAAGTCTTCCAACCTATTTCCACTGATTCCCCGATTGAAGAATTCATATTCCTTCTCCGGATAATCACCTTGATAATGGGCAGCACACAGATACATATAACCACTGCCGTAAATATGGTTCATATCCCAAAGCGTACGCTCGGAAGAGGGTTTGGCTGTGCCGCAACTGTTTCCCCAGTTACCGTCTGTTATGGAGTCACCAATAAACAGGACGCGCACCCCACCGGCAACTGAAGATGAGACCGTGAACAAAATCCCGATTACGAGGGTTATTACTCTTTTCATGGTTGTTTACTTTTAAATCGTGAAAACAGGTAACAAATATACTCCATATTCCGGCAAGTTACAAAAAGTCAAGAAGCCTTTTTCTCATTCGGAAAGGTTTTCCTACTTTTGTAACAAACATTGTGAAACATGAAACTGAAAGATAAATTCACAGAACTGATGCATAATCAGGCTTTGAAGCGAAAACTATATGTCATCATATTCGAAGCTGACACACCTGCCGGGAAGCTATTCGACGTTATCCTGATCTGGTGCATCCTGCTTAGCATCGGGCTTGTTATCCTGGAAAGCCTGCAAGGATTGCCGGTATGGCTGAAAACTCCATTCATTGTTATGGAGTATTTACTAACCGCTTTCTTTACTTTCGAATATGTCACCCGGTTGTATTGTTCGCCCAAACCTTCCAAATATGCTTTCAGTGCTTTCGGTATCATCGACTTGCTGGCTACACTGCCGCTTTATCTCGCTTTCCTGTTTCCCGGGGCACGCTATCTGCTTATTATACGGGCATTCCGCCTGATACGGATATTCCGCGTTTTCAAGTTATTCAATTTCTGGATGGAAGGGCAAATGCTACTGACAGCACTACGAGACAGTAGCAAGAAAATCGCAGTTTTCTTTATGTTTGTGGTGATTCTGGTGATATCTATCGGAACAGTGATGTACATGATTGAAGGAGGAAAACCCAATACACAGTTCAGCAATATTCCCAACAGTATTTATTGGGCCTGCGTCACCCTTACCACCGTAGGTTACGGAGATATAACTCCTGTCACCGCCTTGGGGAAATTCCTTTCGGGTTGTGTCATGCTGATAGGTTACACAATCATTGCAGTGCCCACCGGCATCGTTTCCGTATCACTGATGAAAAGACATGAAAAGAATGTAGCAAGAGAATGTCCCAACTGCCACAGAAGAGGACACGAAGAAAGTGCACAGTTCTGTAAGTATTGCGGATCATCACTTAAAGAGCTTAATTAATGAAGAACTTAATTAATGAAGAATGAAGAACTAAGAATGAAGAATTTGGCTGCGCTATAAAAGCACACCAAAAGGAAATTCTTCATTCTTAATTTAAACAATATATAAGATGGAACAAAGTTTTGTTACTCAAAGAGAATTTACCCTACGTCCCCGTGCACGTGGTTTTCACCTGATAACAGATGAAATAATACGTAATCTGCCGCGTCTGCCGCAAGCCGGACTTTTACATCTGTTCATCAAGCATACCTCTGCCGGACTTAGCATCAATGAAAATGCTGATCCGGATGTCCAGACGGACATGGAAGCCATCTTCAACCACCTGGTGAAAGAACGGGAACCCTACTATATGCATACCTGTGAAGGAGATGATGACATGCCCGCCCATGCCAAATCTACCCTGACAGGCAATAGTCTCAGCATACCTATCACTGATGGTAGACTGAATATGGGTATCTGGCAAGGTATATACCTCTGTGAATTCCGCAATCATGGCGGTGGAAGAAAAATAGTAGCAACCGTCATCGGACAATAATCAATTATCAGAAAGCATGAAACGAGCCATTATTATAGGAGCCACCTCCGGCATAGGAGAAGAAGTTGCCAAACTGCTAATTCAGCAAGGTTGGCACATCGGTATTGCCGGAAGACGGGAAGAAGCATTGGAGAAACTGCAAGCCACCGCCCCCGGGCAAATCGAAATCCAACGTCTGGACGTAACAGATCCAGATGCCCCTACCCTACTGGAGACACTTATCCGGAAGTTAGGTGGCATGGATTTATTCTTCCTTAGCTCCGGCATCGGCAGTCAGAACCCTGACCTGCTACCCGAAATAGAACTGAATACCGCCCGTACCAACGCGGTAGGATTCACCCGCATGGTAACCTCCGCTTTTAATTACTTCAAAGCACGGGGCGAAGGACATATTGCCGTCATCAGTTCCATTGCAGGCACCAAGGGATTGGGCATTGCTCCGGCTTACTCCGCAACGAAACGTTTCCAGAATACTTACATCGAAGCCTTGGCGCAACTCGCCCGGATGCAACACCTGAATATTCATTTCACGGATATACGGCCGGGATTCGTCGCTACCGACTTGCTGAAAAGTGGTAAGTTTCCCATGCTGATGCAAGCCAATCAGGTAGCGAAGAGCATCGTCCGTGCCCTGAACCGAAAGAAGCGGGTAGTTGTTATAGATGGCAGATATCGGGTGCTCGTCTTCTTTTGGAGGATGATACCCCGGTGGTTATGGGAAAGATTACCTATAAAGAATTGAGCATCCTTACTTATTAAAGAGCTCAGATTCCTTGCCTCATTTCCGCAAATATCGTATATTCGACCTCCAAATTAAACAACATTCCGAAAATGAAAAAGAACTCTATACATACCCTGATAGTCGCCTCGGTTGCCTTGTGTGCAGGCGCCACACTTCCTTTCCTGCTGGGACATAGTGCGCTGGACCCTGAACAGCAATCCGTTAAATCCGAAGTTCCCTATTGTGTCACCTCCCCTTCCGTACCGGATAAAATCACCTTTGCCGGACAGGAAATTGACCTGACACGCTACGATCATCGTGAACGCATGGACCGTGAACAAATGTCGTTCACCTATATGCACTCCACCACCATGCTCACCATCAAGCGTGCGAACCGCTTCTTTCCCATCATAGAACCCATATTGAAGGAAAACGGTGTACCCGACGATTTCAAATACCTCGCCGTAATAGAGAGTAACCTCAACACCCTTGCCCGTAGTCCGGCAGGAGCAGCCGGAATGTGGCAGTTCATGCAAACTACCGGACGCGAATTCGGCCTTGAAGTAAACCCCAATATCGACGAACGTTATCACGTGGAGAAAGCCACCCGTGCCGCATGCCAGTATCTGAAAGATGCCTACCAAAGATATGGTAACTGGCTTTGCGTAGCCGCTGCTTACAATGGTGGACAAGGCCGCATCTCCTCTGAACTGAAAAAACAGCTCGTAGATCAAGCCGTAGACCTTTGGCTTGTAGAAGAAACTTCCCGTTACATGTTCCGTCTGCTTGCCGCTAAAGCCGTCATCAGTAATCCGCAGCGCTATGGCTTTTTACTGAAACGGGAACATCTTTACCCTGTCATTCCCTATACAGAGATCAATGTAACAACAAGTATCGACAATCTGGCACAATTTGCTAAGAGTAAAGGTATTACCTACGCCCAACTGAAGGATGCCAACCCATGGCTGCGCGATAGTTCTTTACAAAACAAAAGCGGACGTACATACGTTCTTAAAATACCGACACAGGCGGGAATGCATTACGACCCGAAGCGGACGGTGCCCTATAACAAGAATTGGGTGATTGACTGATGTAAGGAATTAACACCATTCCAGCATCAGTTCTTCCACCGAGTGCGCAAAGAGTAAAAACTGCATACGCATGCAGTTGAAAATAGAAGCGCACGCAGTTTTTGCTCAGTATGCACGGTTCAAAAAGTGTCTTACAAGGTCTTCTGAAGAGTATCCGCCGGAACGGATTTCCCAAATAAGCACAGAGTTCCCCTCAAAAAAGGGAGCATATCCGGAATCAACGACTGTAAACAAAAAAACAACAAAGAAAGAATATGGCATTAAATTTTGATTTCGTACTCAGACTATTAGTTGCCGGCATTTTAGGTGCTATCATCGGGCTGGACAGAGAATACCGTGCCAAAGAAGCAGGATATCGCACTCATTTCTTGGTATCATTGGGCAGTGCCCTCATCATGATTGTTTCCCAATACGGCTTTCAGGACATTATTAAAGAAAACAGCGTCTCACTGGACCCAAGCCGTGTGGCGGCACAGGTAGTAAGCGGCATCGGTTTTATCGGTGCAGGCACCATCATCCTGCAAAAACAGATTGTACGCGGACTTACCACCGCAGCAGGAATATGGGCCACCGCAGGCATCGGTCTGGCTGTTGGTGCCGGAATGTATGTGATCGGCATTGCCGCCACTCTATTAACTTTGGCAGGACTGGAGCTCCTCAGCATTCTGTTCAAAAGTGTAGGAATGAAAAGTTCCATGATAACCTTCTCTACTCCAAACAAGGACATACTCAAAGAAGTTTCCGACCGATTCAAATCCCGGAATTATATGCTGGTCTCCTACAAAATGGAAAGGCTCGGCTACGGAGAAACGGAGAGATACATAGTGACTATGGTCATCAAATCCAAGCGGAGCAATGACGAAGGACATATGCTGTCGCTGATGCAGGAATGGCCGGACGTGACAGTGGAACAAATAGAATAACTGCCGCATAGGATAACCGCTGCAGTTATTGCTTCTCCGTCAAATGTTTCCAATAGCGCACAGGCATATCCTGTTTGTGCTTTCGCGGGTTCATCCTTTCTTTTATGCAGATGGCTTTAAAGTACGTCTTCCATAGTTGCTGAAAGAGTTTTTCGTCCTCGTCCATCAGGCTTTCATCCAGCATACCTGTGACCAGATGGCCCTCGCGTGAACCTTCTTCAAAAGTAACCTGACGTACTTCTTTCAAATCATAATAGAAGCCATACGCCCGTTTTATGTCATATATCAGCCAGGGCTGATCGGCAAAACGATCCTTAAAATGATCGATAGCCAGTGGTAGAGCATTCTTTTCCGGCTCTACCGCAGCAAAGAAGGTGCCGTCGGCAGCTTTCTGAAAACGAATAAACTGGAGCATACGAAGACGTTCCCAATCCACCCGCTTCCACATACGCGAGAATTCCAGCACATCCGGATCGGCAAAATTGGTTTCAATGGAACGGGGAGCATCAATCGCCTTACGAATATAGCGAAACAAAAGCATCGGAGTTTCCTGTTCCTCCGCCAGCCAACATTGGGCGAGGCAAGACAGAGCACCGGAAGAGAGTTTCTTTTGCAAACCACGCCATACTCGCTTCGCCTTTTCTTCTTCAGTGATTACCGTGAAAACTTCATCATGAAATAAAGGCAATGGCTCTCCTTCCGGAAACAATGCATCAGGAAAAACACGACGGGAATAGGCTTCAAAAACAGAAGTCAGCAAACCCTCGAAAGTATTATCAAAAACAAATATATTCATGGAAAAAAACTCTCTTAGTCGCGGAAATCAAGCAACAACTGCCTTTCGTCCACTTTCTTCTTGTTCGGCTTCGTAATCAGCAAACTGCGCACTGCTTGCGGAGTCATTTCATTCACTGTCTTTATAGGGAGTTCATGGCAAGTAATAAAGTACTGCGCTTTTTTCATCACCACTCCTATCTTCTTTAACTCATAGAAACCTAACTTAGAAAAACGACGGGATGCCACGATCAATCTTGCCGACTTCACTCCTACCCCCGGAATGCGCAATAACATCTCATAATCCGCCCGATTGATATCTACCGGAAACTGCTCCGGATGGCGTAAGGCCCACGACAGTTTAGGATCAATCTCCAAGTCCAGGTCAGGATATGCATCATCCACAATCTCTTCCACCTTAAACTGATAAAAGCGCATGAGCCAATCTGCCTGATACAGGCGATTTTCACGTACCAGCGGTGGCTGCTTCAGGGCGGGCAAACGCGTATCATACGTATTCACAGAGATATAACCGGAATAATAAACACGCCTCATTGTAGGTCCTTTGTAAAGAGCTGATGAAAGAAAAAGAATATCTTTGTCCGTTTCCGCTGTAGCCCCTACAATCATTTGTGTGCTCTGTCCGGCAGGAGCAAAACGTGGTGCATGACGGTGTTTTTTCCGTTCCTCCGAACTTTCCAGTACGCCTTGCTGAATATAGCGCATCGGTGCATATACACTCTTATGGTCTTTTTCCGGGGCAAGAAGTTTCAGATTCTCCTCTTTCGGTATTTCTACATTGACGCTGAGGCGGTCGGCATACAGCCCCGCTTCATTCACCAGTTCACGACTGGCTCCGGGAATACTTTTCAAATGGATATAGCCATTGAAACGATGCACTGTGCGCAAGTCTTTTGCCACGCGCACCAAGCGTTCCATGGTATAATCCGGACTCCGCACCACACCACTGCTCAGGAATAATCCTTCTATATAATTGCGGCGATAGAACTCCATCGTCAGATCTACCAACTCACTGACAGAAAGCGTAGCACGCGGCAAATCATTAGAGCGACGATTGATGCAATATGCACAGTCGTAAATGCAATAGTTCGTCAACATCACCTTCAGCAGTGAAATGCAACGTCCGTCCTCAGCAAAACTATGGCAAATGCCCCAACCACCGACAGTATTACCCAACATACCGGGTTTGTTGGAACGCACGGTACCGCTAGACGAGCATGAGACGTCATATTTGGCCGACTCCGCCAGTATTTTCAGTTTATTGAGGACGTTTTCATTCATATCCACTACACAACTTATAATTGGGTCAAAATTAGCAATTCGAAGAGAAGGAAACAAATAATGGGAAGTTAAATAATGAATAACTATTCAGAGTATCTTCATACCTGTAAAACCAAAAAAGACCGCTCTCATTGAGACGGTCTTTCAATTCTTTCAGTAAGCGTGCTTATTATTTAGCAGCTTCCAAAGATGCTTTGCGGAATGCTTTCATTGATTTTTCAATTTCCAAAGAAGCCTTACGTGCACGAGTACCGGCAGCTTTGTTACCATTTTCAATCTGAGCTTTTGCATCTTTCTCGAATGCTGCATACAATTCAGCAACTTTTTCAACTAATTCTTTCATAATCCTTTTCTTATTAATATTACTTCGTTAATAATGTCTGGCAAAAATACACTCTTTCTTGAAATAAATGCAGAAAAACAATATTTTTTTTGAAATAATCCGCAAAAATAGCACAAAAAGGCGTCCTCTGGCGTTTTTTATCTACTTTTGCAGGTATGAAACCCCTTACAGATACGGAATACATACACTTGCTCATAGCCGAAGGCGAACACCAAAGGCAGGACTTTAAATTTGAGATTTCCGATGCCCGTAAGATCGCGAAAACGCTCTCCGCCTTTGCCAATACGGACGGCGGGCGGTTGCTGATCGGAGTTAAAGATAACGGAAAGATCGCCGGAGTTCGCTCTGACGAGGAACAATATATGATAGAGGCGGCAGCGCAAATGTACTGTCAGCCGGAAGTGAATTATACCATGCGGACCTTTCAGGCGGAAGGACGCAGCGTGCTGGTAGTGCAGATTGAGGAAAGTCTGCAAAAACCCGTATATGCCAAGGATGAAACAGGAAAACCGCTGGCTTATCTGCGCATCAAGGACGAGAATATACTTGCCACACCGGTGCATCTGCGTGTATGGCAGCAATGTGGCAGTCCGCGGGGAGAACTGATAACTTATACAGAGCGCGAACAGTTGTTGCTTGACTTGTTGGAAGAAAATAACAGTCTATCGCTGAACAGGTATTGCAGGCTGGCACGCCTTTCCCGACGTGCAGCGGAACATTTACTTGCCAAGTTCATCCGATTTGATATTGTAGAACCAGTATTTGAAGGTCATAAGTTTCACTTCAGGCTAAAGTAAATGATTATTCCTCAATCCTGACTTTTATTTCTTGGGGATGAGTAGAAAGTTATTTACAGAAAAGAGGAGCCGGACACAGTCGTTACCTTAGGGTATCTCTGTCGTTACTTGAGGGTGCCTCTGTCGTTACCTTAGGGTACCTCAGTCGTTACTTGAGACAGCCTCAATATAACACACTCACAATCAATCAGTTATAAGCGTATCTTTTGTAATCCTTAGAATCATAAATTCAGACAGAAGAACCGACTGTTTATCATTAAACAAGTAAATATAAAACAATATAGCATGAATATAATCAATTCAATCAACGATATTCTCTGGACCTATATCCTTATCGCTCTGCTTTTGGGATGTGCCCTTTGGTTCACGCTGAAAACCCGCTTCGTACAGTTCCGCATGATAGGTGAAATGGTACGTTTACTGAGTGACTCAGCAGGAACAAACGGCAAGCCAGGTGAAAAGCATATCTCTTCATTTCAGGCATTTGCCATCTCCATTGCCAGCCGTGTAGGTACGGGCAATCTGGCGGGTGTGGCCACTGCCATCGCTGTAGGCGGACCGGGAGCAGTGTTCTGGATGTGGGTCATTGCCCTGTTTGGTGCTGCCAGTTCATTCGTAGAGTCCACATTGGCACAATTATATAAGGTGAGAGGCAAAGACTCTTTCATTGGCGGTCCCGCCTATTATATGCGGAAAGGATTGAAACAACCGTGGATGGGTACTGTATTTGCCGTACTCATTACGATAACTTTCGGCTTCGCCTTCAACTCCGTGCAAAGCAATACACTGTGCGCAGCTTTTGAACATGCGTTCGGTTTCGACCACGCCATTGTAGGAGGGGTTATTACCATAGCCACGCTGCTTATTATCTTTGGTGGTGTACAGCGCATTGCTAAAGTAAGCAGTATCATTGTCCCCATTATGGCATTGGGATATATTGCTTTGGCACTGATTATTGTAGCTATCAATATCACCGAACTTCCTGCCGTTATCAAACTCATCGTCAGCCATGCCTTCGGCTGGCAACAGGTATTGGGTGGTGGTGTAGGTATTGCATTGATGCAAGGCATCAAGCGGGGATTGTTCAGCAATGAAGCAGGTATGGGTTCCGCTCCCAATGTGGCAGCCACCGCACACGTCACACATCCCGTAAAGCAGGGGCTGATACAAACCTTGGGCGTTTTCACCGATACATTAATTATATGTACCTGCACCGCGTTCATTATACTTTTCAGTGGTGCGCCACTGGACGGCTCTACCAACGGGGTACAACTTACGCAACAGGCACTAACGAATGAGATAGGTTCAGCAGGAAGCATTTTTGTTGCTATTGCTTTGTTCTTCTTCGCCTTCAGCAGCATTCTGGGTAATTATTATTATGGAGAAGCCAATGTACGTTATCTTACTCGTAAGAAATGGATATTGAACTTTTACCGTATTCTGGTAGGTGGCATGGTGCTATTTGGCGCGCTCGCCGCACTGGATGTGGCCTGGAGTCTGGCAGATGTCACCATGGGATTGATGGCGCTCTGTAACCTGATTGCCATCAGCCTGCTCGGTAAATACGCTTTTAAACTACTGGAAGACTACCGTGCACAGAAGCGGGTGGGTATCAAAGACCCTGTTTTCACAAAAGACCGCCTCAAAGAGGTAGAAAATGACATAGAGTGCTGGTAAGAGATTTATGATTTATAAATTATGATTTATACAATTGTTGGTGTAAATCAACTTATTTCGTACTTTTGTAACCGCAATTGCCCCGGCAATTATAAATCATAAATCATAAAACATAAATAAGATGGGTATATTTGCCAAACTATTTAAAAAGAATTCCGAGGGTACTTCCTCCAAAAACGTGGAAGATTTCGTGTCACTGACACGCGTTTATTTCCAGTCCGTGATTGCCGCTAATCTGGGAATTACGAACATTCGTTTCGTGCCGGATGTAGCCAACTTCAAACGCCTGTTCAAAATACCGACTCAGGGCGGACGACTGGGACAAGCCGAAAAGACTGCTTCACGCAAAATGCTGATGCAGGACTATGGACTGAGTGAAAACTTCTTCAAGGAAATCGACGCTTCCGTAAAGAAGCATTGCCGCACGCAGAATGATGTGCAGGCATACTTGTTTATGTATCAAGGCTTCTCACAAGACCTGATGATGTTGATGGGCAACTTGATGCAGTGGAAGTTCCGCGTTCCCTCAGTTTTTAAAGGTGCACTGCGCAGTATGACCGAAAAGACCGTACATGACGTCTGCACCAAGACCGTATGGAAAAAGGACGATGTACATAAGACGGCTATGGCAGTCCGCCAGTATAAAGAGCGTCTGGGGTATTCAGAGCAGTGGATGACAGAATACGTGTACAACGTTGTGCTACTGGCTAAAAAAGAACCGAAAAACAAAGCCACGGAAGAGAAATAAGCTTGAAACATCTATCAGGCAAAAACTGTTATCAAAAGAAAAAGTTTTCTAAAGAAATAATCAATAGAAAGGGCGAGAAATGATATACTCGCCTTTTTTTGTTATTTTTATGCAACTTTTTTGCTCGAAGGAGGAGCAACACTTTATGCAAAGAGATTGTTGTAAGATATAGCGGGCTTTGCCCGCTAAGCTACAGGCTACAAGCTATCAGTGCACAAACTATTGCACTGGGTAAGTTAAAAAAACTCTGATAAGTTGATAGTTCAAAACCTATTGGTTCAAGTAATCTGATTATTCAGAAGATTCGGTAATTCAAATAGCTTGATTTAGGCTCGATAAATCAGGCAGCCTTTCAGGCTATTAGAGTTTCTGTATCAACAGAACTCTCCAGCTGCAGCTCGTAACTTGTAGCTAACATTCAGTATTAATCATAAAAAAACAACCGCTTATGAAACAAAAGAAAATGCTTGCACTCACTTTATCCCAGTTGAAGCAACTTTATCGAAATGAACTTCCCGAAATTGTACGCATCGCCGAACAGAGCGACGGTACGGAAAGCTTCAAGCAAGGCATTTCGGAATTCATTACCAATCAGGCTGATACGGAGAGTGAAGTTATCAGGCAAATTCGACTTCTGATTGAATATGACGGCAGGGAAGTCCATGAACTTTCTACCGATGAACAAATGATTGTTTCTACCCTGTCACTTCTGTACGCGTTTCTTACCGGAAACCTGGAAGAAGATGTGGAAACAGATGTGTTCCTGGATATTTTCCAGCAATTCAAACGCTTACAGCATCCTGCTGCCCCACTCCCCACACCCCAACGCGTTAAAGCGTGGACCGAGCGCTGGCCCAGCGGACTGGACGAAGACGTACAAAAAATCCATGCCAAAAATAAAGAGCGTATTCAGCACGCATTGATACAGAAGATAGAGCACCGTACCGCTGTTTCCCGCTACCACTTTGAAGAGGGCATCAGCTACGAAGAGAAATACCGCCTCGTCAACGAATGGTGGAACGATTTCCGTTTCCATCTGGCCATGGCTGCCAAAAGCCCTACGGAACTGAATCGCTTTCTGGGCAATTCACTTTCTGCTGAAACCATGTATCTGTTATCTCGTGCCCGCAAGAAAGGAATGCCTTTCTTCGTTACGCCTTACTATCTGCACTTGTTAAATCCCGGCAGCACAGGATACAACGATGAATCTCTGCGCAGCTACATCCTCTACTCCCCGCAACTGGTGGAAACTTACGGGCAAATCCGCGCTTGGGAACGTGAAGACATAGTAGAAGTTGGAAAACCCAATGCGGCCGGCTGGCTCCTGCCCGACGGGCACAATATCCACCGTCGTTATCCGGAAGTAGCCATCCTCATTCCCGATACCATGGGACGCGCTTGTGGCGGGCTTTGTGCTTCCTGCCAGCGCATGTATGACTTCCAGAGCAAACGACTCAATTTTGAGTTTGACTCCCTGCGTCCTAAAGAAACATGGGAGAAGAAATTACGCCGTCTGATGACTTACTTCGAGGAAGATACCCAATTGCGTGACATCCTCATCACAGGTGGAGATGCCCTCATGAGTCAGAACAAGACGCTAAACACAATTCTGGAAGCCGTTTACCGTATGGCTGCCCGTAAACGGAAAGCCAATCAGGAACGCCCGGAAGGAGAAAAGTATGCCGAATTACAGCGTATTCGTCTCGGATCGCGTTTGCCAGCTTATCTGCCAATGCGTATCAACAATGAATTGGTAGAAATTCTGCGAACTTTCAAGGAGAAAGCATCCGTCATCGGTATCCGTCAGTTCATCATTCAAACGCATTTCCAAACTCCACTGGAGGTTACTCCCGAGGCAAAGGAAGGTATTCGCAAATTATTATCGGCAGACTGGCTGATTACCAACCAACTTGTGTATAACGTAGCTGCCTCACGTCGGGGACATACCACTCGCCTACGCCAGGTACTTAATGAACTGGGAGTTGTCTGTTACTATACATTCTCCGTAAAAGGTTTCGAAGAAAACAACGCAGTCTTTACACCAAACAGCCGTTCCATGCAGGAACAGCAAGAAGAAAAGCGTTTCGGCAAACTAAATAAAGAAGATGCCTTCAACCTGTCTGCATCGCTCGAAACCGCACTTGATCCTGCATCCTGTATCCGCCACTTCCTGAAGATACATCATCTTCCGTTTCTTGCCACAGACCGCAGCGTGTTAAACCTGCCCGCCATTGGCAAGAGCATGACGTTCAATCTGGTGGGAATGACCGAAGACGGAAAGCGCATCCTTCGTTTCGACCACGACGGAACACGTCGCCACAGCCCGATAATCAATCAACTCGGACAAGTATATATCGTAGAGAATAAGTCCATAGCCGCGTACCTGCGACAACTGCGTGCCATGGGAGAAGATGTGGAAGACTACGCAAGTATCTGGAATTATACGGAAGGCAAAACCGAATCACGGTTCAGCCTGTACGAATATCCGAACTTCCCTTTCCGCATCACAGAAAAGATGAGTAATCTGGAAATAGCAGAGTAACTTCCGGAAATAATCTATACTTTTGCATAAGAAAATCACAGAGTCGTCTGAGAAGTCTGAATCATATTCCGGGCTTTTCAGACATTTTTTATCCTAAAAATAGTAAGTATGGAAATCGAACGGCACCCTTTAGAACCCTTTCTTCCTGCTAACGCCCGTTTGTTGATGCTGGGAAGTTTTCCACCTCAAAAGAAAAGGTGGTCGATGGAGTTTTATTATCCGAACTGGAACAATGATATGTGGCGGATTGTAGGACTCTTGTTCTTCAATGATAAGAACCATTTTCTGAACGAAGCGGCAAAAGCTTTCGACAAAGATCGCATTATCCCTTTCCTGCAAAAAAAAGGCATTGCCCTATTTGATACAGCTACCGCCATACGACGGTTGCAGGACAATGCATCCGACAAATTTCTGGAAGTTGTAGAACCTACGGATATTGAGGACATGCTCCGTCGCTTACCGGAATGTAAAGCCATAGTTACTACAGGTGAGAAAGCAACGGAAACTTTATGCGAACAGTTCTCTCTTGAAAAGCCGAAAGTGGGAGATTTTACAGAGTTTGTTTTTGATGACAGGCCTATGCGGCTCTATCGGATGCCCTCTTCTTCGCGCGCTTATCCGCTTGCTTTAGAAAAAAAAGCAGCAGCTTACCGCATTATGTATCAGGACTTACAGATGTTATAAGATGAGAGAGCGTTAAAAAAATCGCTCATCCCTCTTGCATATTTGAAAGTTTACATTACCTTTGCAGCCGCAAACACGGGAGTAGCTCAGTTGGTAGAGCACTGGTCTCCAAAACCAGGTGTCGGGAGTTCGAGC
>OHCS01000642.1_pt1 | contig 18519 bp, 12 predicted proteins | sample 1566741 | NCBI WGS metagenome assembly OHCS01 (sample SAMEA3879604, study PRJEB24766) | human gut metagenome | biome: human-associated habitat; feature: feces | place: USA | collected 1985/1987 | reverse complement strand
CCTGCCGTTATAGGCCGCGGCGGGAGGCGTGGTGGAGCTGACGCGGCGCATGATCTCCGAGACAGCGAAGAGTCCGATGAGAACGGGGATCACATGGATGCCAGCGAGCAGTTCCGTGCTGCCGAAGGTGAAGCGCGGCTGTCCCGTTATCGAGTCATAGCCGATGGTGGTGATGAAGAGTCCGAGGAAGAGCGAGGCGATGCCATTTACTTTGTCCTGCGATGTCATGAAGGTGGCGCATGTCAGTCCCAGGCAGGCGAGCCAGAAGTATTCGTAGGTGCTGAAGTTGAGCGCGACCTCCGCGAGGAGCGGGGCGGCGCAGACGAGCACGACGAGGCCGAAGAGTCCGCCTATCGCTGAGAAGAAGCAGTTTGCACCGAGGACCATTTCGGCCTTGCCCTGCTGCGTGAGTTTATATGAGTCGTCGGTGTAGGCTCCCGAGGCGGGCGTGCCCGGTATTCTCAGCAGGGTCCCTGGGATGTCTCCCGCAAAGACCGCCATCGCGTCGCAGGCGATGATTGCGGCCAGCGCGGGAACGGGGTCGAGGAAGATGGCTATCGGCATGATGAGCGAGACCGCCATGACCGCCGTCAGTCCGGGAATGGCCCCGATGATGATGCCGTAGAAGGATGAGGCAAGCATAACCAGCAGAACTTCCGGCTTAAAGACGATATTCACAGCCTGAATAAGAGTGTCCAGCATAACGTTAATTCTCCTTCTCTTATACTATCGCTATAGTCCCAGGAATCCTGCGGGAAGCGGAACCAGCATTATTTTTGAAAAGAATACGTAGATCAGTATGGAGCTTACGACAGCCACGATGAGGGAAGATTTCAGCTTCCTGCGCAGCCACCAGATGGTAAATGTGAGCATTATGACGACGGTCGGCATAAAACCGAGGGTGTTGGAGACAAGCATGTAGAAGATGAGGTTTGCCGGTATGAGGCAGATGTTCGCCACCAGCCGCGGGGATTTCGTCCACTCGCCAAGTACCAGCAGCCGGTCCCTCTTTTTGATTCCTCTCACAAGGAGGACGATACCGCATCCGAGGGTGAATATGGCCGCCGTGGCGGGAAAGAAACCAGATCCGTAGTTTTGTCCAGGCAGGGTGGGAAGAGATCGCGCGTAAACCAAGACAAACAAAGAGAAACATATTAACACCGCTCCAAATATTTTATCACTGATTTTCATCGAAATCCCTTCCCTTTCCCGTACCTGTTACCAGTTCTTTTTTTGTTTTAGTTTTTAATGATTCGTCTGTGACGCCGTTTTTAATACCCGCCGCTGCGCGCTTACTTCGCGATACCGACGGACTTCATGACTTTGCCGTAGTTTTCGTCCATCTGCTTGAGGAATTCTTTGAATTCGTCGGGGCCGAGGAACTGGAGGTTTTTGCCGGCCTTTTTCATCGTATCCTGGAATTCTTTCGTCTCCCAGACCTTTTTGATGGCGTCTCCGAGGTTCTTCTTCATTTCGTCGGATATTCCCGCGGGCGCCGCGATGCCGCTCCATGAATCAAGCAGCCAGTCGGAACCGGTAGCCTCTTTCAGGGTAGGGGTGTTCGGCCAGTCTATGTGGCGCGTCTTGGATACCACCGCCAGCGGGCGTACCTTCTTCGCGGTGACAAGGGGATCGGCCTCGTTGGGGGTGCAGACTACGAAATCAAGTCCGCCCGCCGCAAGGTCCTGGAGCGAGGGAGCCGCGCCGTCGTTGGGGACCCACACGACGTCGCTTGCTTTGAGCCCTTCGGCCTGAAGCATGCCCGCGGTGCAGAGATGCCACATGCCGCCCTGGGATGAGCCGGAGGCTTTGAGCTTGCCGGGGTTCTTTTTGATCGCCGCGACAAGATCCTTCATATCCTTATAGGGGGATTTTTCATTGACGATGACGCTGCCGCCCATAGAGACGATGAGGGCGATCGGGGTCAGATCTTTGTAGGTCAGGTCTGTGAGACCGGCCCAGTGCATCATGTTGAGCTCGCATTCGATGTCGCCGATCGTGTATCCGTCGGGAGTGCCCTTAGCGATGGCGGTATGCCCGACGACACCCTGTCCGCCGGTGCGGTTGATGCAGTTGACGCGCACGCCGAGGATATCGCTCATGATCTTGGCTACGAGGCGCGCGTTGAAGTCGGTGCCGCCGCCGGTGGCAAAGGGAATGAGCATCGTGAAGGGCTTTTCCTTCGGCCAGGCCTCTGCGGCGGACGCGGTGCCCGCGCCGCTGAGAGAGAGTGCGCACACCATAAGCGCGACAACCAGAATACTTACTTTCTTGAACATCTTATTTCCTCCTTTTATTTTTTTGGGAAGACAGCTTCCCATAACGCACAAAAAGTATCTTTATTATTTAATGTGTCTGGCGAGATGCTGTTCCGAAAAGAATCCCGCCTTCTGCGTGTCCCTCTCTTTTATCGCGGAGAGTATCTTGTGGTGGGCCTCAATGGTGGAGCCGAGCAGTCCGAGGTCCTCCTTGTACCGCCGCCACATATGGACGTCGGCCTTCGCGAGAAGCCCTTCGGTTATCGAGATTATATCTTCGTTATTGGTGGCCTCCGCGATGCCAAGATGAAAGGCGGCGTCAAGGTCGAGGAAATGCTGCACGTCGTTGGTCTCAAGCGCCCTCTGGGAATCGGCGATCAGCCCTTCGAGCTTTTTTATCTGCTCCGGCTCCGCGCGGCGCGCGGCCATCACCGCTACCGAGGGTTCGAGCGCCATCCTCGCCTCCAGCGCCTCAAAGGAGCCGTTGACATTCTCGGTATCTTCAAGAAATTTTTCCAAGATACCGCGCGGCGCTGATTTTCCGGACGGGGCGCTGCAGCTTACAAAGGTGCCTTCGCCGGGGATACGCTGGATGACATTCATGATCTCCAACGCCGAGAGCGCCTCGCGCACAGAGCTTCTGCTGATGTCCGTCTGCTTGACGATCTCAAATTCATTGGGGAGTTTGTCACCGGGCTTCAGCGTGCCGTCTTCGATGAGTTCGATAATTCTCTTGACGATGATCGCAGGCTTTTTTGTTGAATCTTGCTTGCTGAAGAAATCTCCCATGTGAACCTCCTCCATTTCTCGTATTATGTCTTTTGTTATATGTATGACATAGCTTATTATGTACACCTTTGCATATTTTGTCAACTGGTTATGCAATAATATTTAAGTAAAATATACGATGTTAAATCACCATCTTATCTCACAAAAAGTTAACACGCAGACACCGGCGCCGCCTTCGCGCCGCCTGCCCGCCCGCTTTAACCATTAGTGAACGTCCGCCGTTCAAAGGATTTGCCGCCCCCTCTCTTTAATAGGGAAAATCCCGCCGCGAATTAAAATGCGGCGGAATTTTCTCTGGCTTTAGTTTATCTTCTCACTGTGTGGGATGGGAAGTTTTACAGCCTTACAGTGCAAATAGAGGGGCAAGAACGGTGGCGACCACGGACATCAGCTTGATGAGGATGTTGAGGCTAGGACCCGCCGTATCTTTGAAGGGGTCTCCTACCGTGTCTCCAACTACCGCCGCCGCGTGCGGCGCCGTGCCTTTGCCTCCGAAGTGACCCGATTCTATGTATTTTTTCGCGTTGTCCCACGCTCCTCCGGAGTTGGACATGAAGATCGCCATCATTACTCCCGTCACTATCGATCCGCCAAGCATTCCTCCAAGCGCCGCCGCTCCAAGGAGGTAACCTACAAGCACCGGCGCAAGGACCGCCATGATTCCTGGAACGACCATTTCTCTTAAGGCCGCCGCCGTGGAGATGTCTACGCAGCGCTCGTATTCAGGACGTCCCGTTCCTTCCATGATTCCAGGGATTTCTCTGAATTGTCTTCTGACTTCTTCTATCATTTTTTCTGCCGCGCGGCTCACCGCCTGGATGGAGAGGGCGCTGAAGATGAAGGGCAGTAGTCCCCCGATGAAGAGGCCCACCATGACGTAGGGGTCTTTGAGGTCTATGGATTTGAGGTTGGTCGCCTCCGCGAAGGCTACGAAGAGCGCCAGCGCCGTCAGTGCCGCGGAGCCTATCGCAAGCCCTTTGCCTACCGCCGCCGTGGTGTTGCCTACCGCGTCAAGGTGGTCGGTGATTTCACGCACTTCTTCAGGGAGTTCCGCCATTTCCGCTATGCCTCCAGCGTTGTCCGCTATGGGGCCGTAGGCGTCAACTGAGAGGGCCATGCCGGTTATGGCCAGCATTCCCACCGCCGCGCAAGCGATTCCGTAGAGGCCGCCGAAGTAGACTCCCGCGATTATCGCGCAGCAGACGAGGATTACGGGCAGGGCCGTGGATTTCATTCCCACTCCGAGTCCCGCGAGGATGTTGGTCGCCGCTCCCGTCTCAGAGGCGGAGGCTATTTCTTTGACGCTCGGGTAGTCTCCCGAGGTGTAGTATTCTGTCGCCGCTCCGATGAGAAGTCCGGAGACGACTCCCGAGAGAACGGCGTAGAAGAGGGTTAGGTCGCCGCCGAATATCCAGTTGGTGAGGAAGTAGGTGCCGACGAGCATGAAGAGCCCCGTGGAGCCAAGGCCGTAGCGAAGGGCTTTCGCAGGGTATCCTCCCTCTTTGACGCGCACGAAGAAGGTTCCGAGTATCGATGCGATTATTCCGATTGCCGCAAGCATGAGCGGGTAGATGACTCCCGTGGCTTCAAGGGTTATGGCTCCTATGGCCATGGCCGCTATTATGGAGTTGACGTAGGATTCGAAGAGGTCCGCTCCCATTCCCGCGATGTCTCCTACGTTGTCTCCAACGTTGTCCGCGATGACAGCAGGGTTGCGCGGGTCGTCTTCGGGGATTCCGGCCTCTACTTTACCTACAAGGTCCGCTCCCACGTCGGCCGCTTTGGTGTAGATGCCGCCGCCGACTCGCGCGAAGAGCGCTATGGAGCTCGCTCCGAATCCAAAGGCCGTTATGGTGTCCGGGCTCTGGAAGAGGAAGTACATGGCTACCACTCCGATGAGGCCCACTCCGACTACCGTCATGCCCATGACGCTGCCGCCCATGAAGGCGATTGTGAGGGCGTCGTTCATGCCGTGCATAGCCGCGAAGGCCGTCTTACCGTTGGATTTGGTCGCCACTTTCATGCCGACGTAGCCCGTGAAGGCGCTGCATATCGCGCCGCAGACGAAGCAGATGGCGCTCGGTACGCTTATTTTCCACGCCAGAAGCGCCGCTACTATAATGACGAAGGGTACAAGCGCCTTGTACTCTCTGTAAAGGAACGCCATCGCTCCTCCCTGAATGATTCCGGATAGTTCGTTTACACGGTCGTTTTCTACTTTGAACACCGTGATTTTGCCCGACGCATATGCCGCGAACAGCAATGCGATTACTCCTATGCCTCCTGCAATGGTTAAGATATTCATCTTATGTGCGCCTCCTTGATATTTTTGTACATAAAGACTGCGCACCGGCCTGTCCGCCGGTGCACAGAGACTGTTCTTTATTATGCGCCGAACATATTCCGATCCTGCTTAAGGCATTCGGCGGCTCCGTAATGTCTTTGCCGGCCCCTCATAAATCTCATGGAGCTGATTCAAAAGAGAAGCGCGCCGCCCGCGCCCTGCCGCAAAGATTCCCGCGTACCCCGCCTAGAGGGGAATATTCCCATGCTTGCGCGCGGGGCGTTCTTTTTTTCTGCCCCAGAACATACGCAGCGTCTGAATGATCTTGATTCTCGATTCAGCCGGCTCGATAACGTCCTCGAATTTTCCAAGCTCGGCGGAACGGTAGGGATTTAAAAATTCCGTTTCGTACGCCTGTTTGTACATCTCCCTGGCCGCGGCCGGATCGGCGGCCTGCTCTATCTCGTTTTTATAAAGTACCTCAACGGCTGCGTCCGCGCCGACCACGGCGCGCTCGCAGCTCGGCCAGGCGATGACGAAGTCGGCCTTCATGTCTATGCTGCACATCGCCGGTGTGGCGCCGCCGTAAGACTTTCTGATCGGCATGATGATCTTGGGGACGGTCGCCTCCGCCCATGCGTAGAGCAGTTTCGCCCCGTGTCTGATGATGCCGTCATGTTCCTGGTTGACTCCCGGCAGATATCCCGGTACGTCTACGATCGACAGAAGCGGGATATTGAAGGCGTCGCAGGTCCGGATAAAGCGCGCCGCCTTGCAGGAGGCGTTGATGTCAAGGCAGCCGGCCATGCAGCTGGTCTGATTGGCGACGACGCCGACCGGCATACCGCCCATACGAATGAACCCGACTATGATGTTGCGGGCATAGAGCGGGGAAATTTCAAAAAAGAAATTATTGTCGGCAATTTTTGTAATGACGGCCTTCATATCGTAAGCTTTGCGCTTACTGTCGGGAATAATATCATTGAGCTCTTCTATCCGGCGTGAAACGTCGTCGTTATTTGGACAGACCGGCGGAAGCTGCTGGCAGTTATCGGGGAAAAAGCTCAGCAGACATTTGATCTGTTCGATGCAGTCATAGTCGTCCCTCGCCATCAGATGAGAGAGTCCTGATTTGGTGCTGTGCGTCGTCGCGCCGCCCAGAGTTTCGAAGTCCACGACCTCGCCGGTAACCTCTTTGATGACGGCGGGGCCGGTGATAAAGGCTTTGCTGGTCTTGTCCACCATGATGATGAAATCGTTGAGGGCGGGGGAATAAGAGGCGCCGCCCGCGCAGCTGCCCATGAGGGCTGAAATCTGGGGAATGACTCCCGAGGCTGTCACGTTGTTATAAAAGATAGTGCCGTAGACCGAGGCTCCCGGCCCCTCCTGAAGTCTGCCGCCGCCGGAATCATTGAGCCCGATAATGGGGACCCCGACCTCCAGCGCCAGCTCCTGCATTCTGGCAAGCTTTAATCCGTGCATTTCACCCATCGAACCTCCCAGAACGGTGGCGTCCTGAGCGTAGGCAAAAGCCTTTCTGCCGTTGATAAGCCCATGTCCCGTGACGATCCCGTCCGCCGGAGCGTCGACTTTATCCATGCCGAACCGCGTCGCTCTGGGTTTTACGAACATGTTGTATTCTACAAAGGTGCCGGGATCAAACAGCAGGTTGATTCTCTCGCGCGCCGTCAGCTTGCCCTTGATGTGCTGCCTGTTAATTTTTTCCTGTCCGCCCTGAAGCAAAATATGCGCCTTTTTATCGAGCATGGTTTGAAGCTTTTGATTCATACGACCATTCCCCCCTAAACTTTGATTTTCTCGGATGGCTGCCGACATCACCCTCTTTCGCCAGCTGCGCAAACGGCTGTGGACGTGAACGGCGTTAAGTGCCACGTAGAACGTGAATCTTACAGTATAGTCATCAGCGTTCTACGTGGTAAAAAATTATAGCTGGAATTTCCTAAACGAAATTGCCCTTAATGAGCTTCGCCGCAGTCCGTCCGCGCGGAGAAACCCACTGCCCTCTTAGACTAATCCCTTCCAGGGGCTCAGGTCCAGCCCGCACTTCTCAAATCTTTCGCCGAGGAAGTTAAGGGCGTTCTTATACATGACCTTTTCCATGATACCGGGTCTGAGATCCAGCTCTTCCCACTGCTTGAGGATTTCGCTGAGTTTGAACACACCCCACTCGGAACCGAAGATGAACTTGTCCTGCAGACGTCTGTTCATGTCGTAGGTCATGCACTGCGGGAAATATTTGGGCCACATTCCGGAGGTCTCGCGCATCACGTTCGCCTTGTGCATCGCAACGTGGTTGATGACTTCCGGCCACGGCTCGCCGACGTGCAGGGCGATAATTTTCAGGTTCGGGAAGTCCGCGGCGACTTCGTCGACGTCAAGAGGCTGGCAGTAGCTCATGCTGTAAAGTCCGTCTCCGCCGGGAGCGCCGCTGCCCATTCCCGTATAGCCGATGTGGAACTGTACCGGCGCTCCAAGCTGCTGGCAAAGGTCCCACAGGGGGTAGAAACGCCTGTCGTTGACGCGGAATTTCTGCGTGCACTGCTGGAACTTTAGACCGATCAGCTTCAGTTCGGTGATGGCTCTCTCCGCTTCGTGGAGAGCCTCCTGGCCCTGCCAGGGATCGACCGAGCCCCAGGCGCCGAAAAAGGCGTCAGGGAATTCCTGCCACAGACCGTAAACGAAATCGTTGCTGGTGGGCGGTTCGCCCATGCCGCTCGTCGCGTCCCAGCCGACCGGCTGCATCTTCACGCCGTGGGCGAGGGCGTCGTTCGCCATTACTTCTCTGCTGGTCTCGTCAAACTCCGCTTTCAGATCGTCCAGAGTGCCCTTGCCGGACTTGCCGACCCAGTTGGGCTGTGTGTATTTTCTAGAGGCCAGCATGGCCTTCATTGCGGGCGGATATCCGCCCTTAATAAAGGGATGCGCGTGGACGTCGATAATATGGTAACCTCTCTCTTCAAGAGTTTTTGGGGTTCTGTCTCCCTGAGGCTGTGCCATGACTTATACTCTCCTTCCAAAATTGTAATGTCCAAGCGATGGAAGCTCGAACAAATTAACGGTATTGGGCGATGTCAGGATCTCTCTTTTCGCTGAAAGCCCTGCTGCATTCCTTCGCTTCGTCCGTGTTGAAATACATGCCCAACGCGACGCCAGCCATGGACTGAATGCCCCAGACGGAGGCAGAATCAGCGTTGAAGGACATCTTCAGTGCCGCCAGAGAGGTCGGGCTGGATTTAACAATAGTGTCGACCCATTTGTCCGTCTCGGCCATCAGCTCTTCCGGCGGGACCACGGCGTTGACCAGCCCCATCTGCAGACACTCTTCCGCGGTGTATTTCCGGCACAGGTACCAGAATTCCCTGGCCTTTTTCTCGCCGACTATGCGGGAGAGATAGGCGCTGCCGTATCCGGCGTCAAAGCTTCCAACCTTGGGGCCTACCTGGCCGAACTTGGCGGTAGAGGCGGCGATTGTAAGGTCGCAGACCACCTGGATAACGTGGCCGCCGCCGATCGCATAGCCGTTGACTGCCGCTATCACCGGCTTGGGAATCGTGCGGATGATATGCAGGAGCTGGGCGAACAGGCTGGGCATCGGCAGCTTTTCAATGGGCTGAGCCTCTGCATCCGTCTCGCCGGGAGTGCCTCCGATCGTAAACGCGCGGCTCCCCGCCGCCGTAAGGATAACAGCCCCGACCTCCTTGTCTGTCCACGCGCTTTGAAACGCAGTAATCATCTCGCTCAAAGTATGATTGGTGAACATATTCATATTGTCAGGCCTGTTAATGGTTATTTTCGCCCGGTTATTATACTTTTCATACAGTATATCCTGAAATTCCATATTTGCCGCAGCCTCCTTATTTATTGCCGATGGCGGATGTTTTGCCGCCGCCTGACGCGGCCCCTGCCGGTCCGCAACCGCAAAACATCCACATGGATCGAAAGAGTGATTAGACTTTGATTATAAAGGCTTCGCTCTCGCCGACGCCGCCGCAGATCGTGCAGAGGCCGTATCCGCCGCCGCGGCGCTGGAGTTCGTAGGCCATCGTCATTACGAGGCGTCCGCCGGTGGCTCCCGTCGGGTGGCCGATGGCGATTGCGCCGCCGTTGATGTTCGTCTTGGCGCGGATCGCCTCGACCTTCGCTGGGTCCTCTTCTCCAAGCAGTATCGTGGAGGCGAGGGGCATAACAGCAAAGGCTTCGTTGATCTCAATGATATCCATCTGGTCGATCGTCATGCCGGCTTTGGCAAGCACCTTCTGTGCGGCGAAGGCCGGAATTGTCGCAATGTATTTGGGGTGTCCAGAGGCCTGGGCGTGGGCTACGATCGTCGCCAGAGGCTTCAGCCCGCGGCGCGCCGCTTCGCTTTCGCTCATGAGCACGAGCGCGCTGGCTCCAGTGTTAAGTCCGGGGGCGTTGCCCGCGGTGACGGTCGGGCTCTGGTTGACGGTCTTGAGCTTCGCGAGCCCTTCAAGCGTCGTGTCGGGGCGCGGCGACTGGTCTTCGGAGATCACGACGTCGCCCTTTTTGGTGTGAAGGACGTAGGGCTTTATCTCGTCCTTGAATTTACCGGCCTTGAAGGCCTCCTGGTAGAGCATCTGGCTGCGGTAGGCCCATTCGTCCTGCATTTCGCGGCTGATGCCGTACTGGAGAGCGACCTCTCCCGCCTGCTTCGCGCGCGGTTCACCGGTGTAGGGGCAGGACACGACCATGATGTCTTTGAGGACGATGTCGCCGAGACGCTTTCCCCAGCGCAGGTCTTCCACGAAGTAGGGGACGTTGCTCATGTTTTCCGAGCCGCCGCCCACCGTTACCTTGGCGTCGCCGAGTTCGATCGCGCGTTTCGCCATCGCGATGGCTACCATCGACGAGCAGCAGGCGCGGTCGACGGTGGTCGAGTTCGCTTCGGGCGGCATGCCCGAGGCAAGCGATATCTGACGGGCGATCGAGCGGTTCGCCGTGGGCATGTTGATGCCGATGTATGTCTCTTCAACGTCCGCGGGATCGACCGCGGCGCGCTCCATGGCCTCTTTTACGACGAAAGATCCGAGGGCTACCGTGTTTTCGCCCTTCATCGGGCCGCCGAATTTATCGAACGGCGTACGTACTGCGGATACTATGACTACCTTTTCCATATCTGTCACCCTTCTCTCTTTTATCTCTTATATGACCTTTTTGTCGTGCAGCTCGGCGATGCGCTCGTCCGAGTATCCAAGTTTTTTCAGCACTTCGTCCGTATCGGCGCCAAGATCCGGCAGCGCGCTGTAGGATGTCTCATGCTCTTCCATCTTGATCGGGCAGCCGACGACGGTGAGCTCTCCGACGACGGGATCGGGTATTTTAACGAGCATCTCGCGCTTTTTGGTGTGCTCGTCATGGGCGACGTCCTCGGCGTTCTGTACCGGTCCGCATGGAAGTCCCTGGGCCATGAATATCTCGCAGGCCTCTATCTTCGTCTTATCGGCAAGCCATTCGTTGATGACCGGACGGATGAGGGTCTCCATGTGAGCGCCGCGTCCGGGGCCGGACTGGATGTCTGGGTTGTCAAGCAGCTCCAGGTGGCCGATGGCGGTGAGGAACTTCTTCCACATCGACTCCGTGGGAACGATGATCGCTACGTAGCCGTCCTTGCACTTGAAGGGGCCCCAGGGGGCGATAAGCTTGTCCGGGCCGCGCGACACGACGTTGCCGGTGAAGGCGTAAACGTTGTGCGAACGCTCGGCGAGGGCGATCATGCAGTCATACATCGAAACGTCGAAGTACTCGCCCTTGCCGGTACGCAGCTTGTTGATGTATCCGAGCATCGCCGCGTAAGCCGCGTAGACGCCGGTGCCGGAGTCACCGAGGGCGAAGCCGAGCCAGGTCGGCGGTCCCTGGGGATCGCTGCCGCAGGTGTGCATGAGTCCCGCCATCGCCTGGGCGATGATGTCATAGGCTAGACGCTTCGCATAGGGCCCCTCGTACTTCTTTGAACGTCCGAAGCCGCTGATGGCTACGTAGATGACGCCGGGATTGACCTCTTTGATCTTCTCGTAGGTGAAGCCCAGCTTGTCCATCAGCCCCGGCTTCACGTTCTCGATTATTATTTCGGTATCTTTGATAAGGTCCCAGAGAACGGCCTGTCCCTCCGGCGACTGCATATCGATCGTCACGCTCTTTTTGCTGCGGTTGAAGCGCGCGAAGTATCCGCTCTGCGCCTCTCCTTTGTCATTCTTGAGCATCGGCGCCATCTCGCGCGCGGTGTCTCCGCTTCCGGGGCGTTCGACCTTAATGACCTCCGCTCCCTGGTCGGCGAGCATCATTGTGCAGGTCGGTCCCGCGACCTGCTGCTCTATGCCAAGTACCTTAACTCCTTCAAGTATCCCTGCCATGTAAGTGCCTCCTTTAATATTCTTCTTTTATATATTTGAAGCTTTGTTCGCCATATCAGAGAGCGCCTGCTCGGCCATCTCCTCGGCCTTCGCGAGCGCCACCTGCTCAAAGGTGAATTCGGTGACCTCGTCGAGCCTGGTGCCGGGGCCAAATACGCCGCTGACGCCCTTTTCCATGAGTCCGGGAATGTCCTGCTGCGGAATGATGCCGCCGAGGATGAATACCGTATTCTCCATTCCCTCTTTCGCCTTTACCTTGTCTATCACCTTCGGCATCAGCGTGTTGTGCGCGCCGGAGAGAAGGCTCACTCCCACGACATCCACCTTTTCTTTTGCCGCTATCTCCGCTATCTCGTCGGGCGTCGCCTGCAGGCCGGTGTAAATGACCTCCGCTCCGGCCTCTTCAAAGGCGCGCGCGACCACCTTCGCGCCGCGGTCGTGGCCGTCAAGGCCGGGTTTTGAAATCAGAACTTTTACCATAACGCAGCCTCCTTCCTTAATAGATCTTCATCGGTGTATACTTGCCGTAGACCTCTTTGAGCACGCCGCATATCTCGCCGAGCGTCGCGTAGGCGCTCACCGCTTCGATCATGTACTCACCGAGGTTCTCGTCGTTCCGGGCCGCCTTCTCCACCGCCGCGAGGGCGCGCTTCACCCTTTCGTTGTCGCGTTCCGCCTTCAGCTTGTTGATCTTCGCCGTTTGCTTGATCGCGACATCTTCAGGAACCGTGAACTGAGCCGGCTCTATGGGCTTGCCGTCCTTAAATTCATTGACGCCCACGACGATGCGTTCTTTGTGGTCCACGCTCTTCTGATACTTGTATGCGTTGTCCGCCAGCATCTTCTGCTGGAAGCCTTCCTCAATACATTTCATTGCCCCGCCCTTTTTCTCTATCGTGTCGAGCAGGTCGAGGACCTCTTTCTCTATGGCGTTCGTGAGGGCCTCTACCGCGAAGGAACCTCCAAGGGGGTCCACCGTCTCCGTCAGCCCGGACTCATAGCCTACGATCTGCTGCGTGCGCAGCGATACCGTCACGGCCTCCTGCGTGGGCAGGGAGATCGCCTCGTCGTAGGAGGAGGCGTGGAAGGTCTGAATACCGCCCGCCGCCGCAGCCATCGTCTGAATGGCGACGCGAACGATATTGTTGATCGGCTGTTCCGCCGTCAGGGCCGAGCCGCTTGTGAAGGCAAATATCTTCAGGCGCTGCGGCTCTTCTTCTGTTACGTGGTAGCGTTCCTTCATGATCCGCGCGTACAGACGGCGCGCGGCGCGGTACTTCGCTACCTCCTCCAGGAAGTCCATCTGTGCGCCGAGGAAGAAGTAGCTGTTCGCCGTGGCCGCGACGATGTCAACTCCCCGCTTCACAGCGGCGTCGTAGTATTCGATCATGTCCGCCAGCGTGAACGCCAGCTCCATCGCCGCGGTGGCTCCGGCGTCCCGGATGTGGTAGCCGGAGATGGAAATGGAGTTGAACTTGGGCATGTACTTGGAGGTGAACTCAAAGATGTCCGCAATAATCCTCATGGAGGGATCAGGCGGGTAAATGTAGGTGTTGCGCACCATGTATTCCTTGAGAATGTCATTCTGGATCGTGCCGGAGAGCTGGTCCAGCGTGCAGCCCTGTTCCTGGGCGGCGACGATGTAGAAGGCCAGCACGGGCAGCACGGCGCCGTTCATGGTCATGGAGACGGACATTTTGTCCAGGGGAATGCCCTTGAAGAGGATTTCCATGTCCAGAATGGAGTCCACGGCCACGCCGGCCTTGCCCACGTCACCCACCACGCGGGGGTGGTCGGAGTCATAGCCGCGGTGCGTCGCCAGGTCAAAGGCAATGGAAAGGCCCTTCTGGCCCGCCGCCAGGTTGCGGCGGTAGAAGGCATTGGATTCCTCAGCCGTGGAGAAGCCAGCGTACTGGCGCACCGTCCAGGGGCGCGCCACATACATGGTGGCATACGGTCCGCGGAGGTTGGGAGCCACACCGGCCGTAAAGTCCAGGTGCAGGCAGTCGTCGTACACGCTTTCCGAGTAGGTGGGCGGCACGGGAATTTGTTCATTGGTCATCCAGGTTTCCGTTTCGGAAGCCGGGGACGGGGCACCAGCCTTGATTTCAGGATAGGAGGCGGATGCAAAATCAGGAATATTGCTCATTGGGTGGAATAGGTTGGTGGTTATTAAAGGCCGATTTTGTTTTGAATGGCTTCAACGGTGTTGTAGCAGTTGGCCTTGACGTGGATGAAGATGTCCACGCCAGCTTCCTTGAATGTTTCCACATAGTCGGCCGGATAACCGGCAAGGGCCACCATCATGTCCGGTCTGGTCTCCCTGAGAGCCTTGCAGAAGGCGGGGACGATTTCCGGATAAGTGTCATCCGTGGAGCAGATGACGCACACGGCGCAGCCGCTTTCCGCAGCCGCCCTGGCCGCGTCTTCCGGAGTTTGGAAGCCGGCCGGATAAACCACATCCAGACCGCCGGCGCGCAGGAAGTCACGGGAGAAGTCCGCGCGGGCCTTGTGCTGGCGGAGCGGCCCCATGTTGGCGAAGAAGACCATCGGGCGGGAACCCTTTTCTGCCACCCAGGCGTCAGCCTTGGCGAGCAGGGATTCAAAACGTTCCGCCAGGCGGCGCTTCGGCAGGGCTTCCATTTCCAGGGGTTCGCCGCACTTGCAGTCAGCGCCGGCCATCAGGGCCTTGTTGATGAGGCAGGTGGAAAAGCCTTCTTCGGCGGCCTTGCAGGCGGAGTCCACGCTCATTTCCACGACCGGGAGCTGAATATCCGCATTTTTGCAGCAGCCGTGGCCCTTGTGGGCGGAACAGCAGGAGCCTTCCGGAGCTTCCAGCTTTTTCTCCGCCAGGTTGACATACTGGTTGACGCCCACGATGGACTGCCGGCGCTGGTCCGCCAGCTCGTAACGCCTGGCGGCGGTGGCGTTCACCTTCTTCTGGATGCTGCCGGCTTTGAGGGCCTTGACGATGCCGCCTTCCTTTTCGATGCCCTGGAAGAATTCCCATATCTTCCGGGAGGCTTCATCCGTCAGGTTTTCCAGGTACCAGGAACCGCCGGCGGGGTCAACGACCTTGTCCAGATTGCATTCGCCCAGCAGAATCAGCGGGCAGTTGCGGGCAATGCGGCGAGAGAATTCGTCCGGCATGCGCACGGCAGCGTCAAAGGGAAGAACGTCAATACTGTCCACGCCGCCCATGATAGCGGAGAACGCCTGGGCGGAGCCGCGCAGCAGGTTGACCCAGGGATCCACCTTGGAGAGGGTCCAGAAGGAGGTGCGGGCATGGAGCTTGATTTTGGCAGCTTCCTCGCTGCCGCCGCATTCTTTTACGATGATGGCCCAAAGTTCGCGCAGAGCGCGGATTTTGGCGATTTCCAGGAACAGGTTGGCGCCGATGGAAACCGTAAAGCGCATGTGCGCCGCAGTTTCATCCACGGAGAGGCCGCGTTCCTCCATGGCGCGCAGGTAAGCCACGGCAGTGGACAGCATGGCGCCCACTTCCTCAAAGGCGGAAGCGCCGGAGTCCGCGTAAGGCAGCCCGCTGACGCCGATGGTCTGGAAGCCGGGAGCGTTGGCAACAGCCCATTTGGTCATCACGGCCATCTGGTCATAGTAGGCGCAGATGCCCTTCCCCCCGCAAAGGGAGCCCTTCATCACAGCTTTCCCCACCGGGTCATACAGAACGCCGCCCTTGAGGTCCGCCGTCTTGACACCGGCGGCCTTGCAGGTGTTCAGGAACATGGAGAGGGTTCCCAGGCCGCAGGAACCGGGAGTGACATATACGGGAAGCCCGTCCAGCCGGACGCCCCTGAGGGCCGCATCCCAGTCAGCCTGCTTGCGCAGCTTCAGGCCGCATTTGCAGTTGAGCTGGACGTTTACGGCGGTCAGGCCGCGGTCCAGGTCATGCAGAAGCTTGGCGTTGAAGTCTTCCGGAGAGGAAGCGGGAATGCTCTGGGCGATTTCGCAGGGCTTTTCCATATAGCCCAGGGCGCGCGTTCCGCGGCGGTACGGAAATTGCCCGGCAGGCATTACCGGGGAATGTTCATCCCATTTGTTATAGATGGGATGCAGGGTAATTCCCTCCACAAGCTTGGTAAAAAGCTTTTTGTCAAAATCAGCCCCTTTCAGGGCAGCGACTGCTGCCTCGCGCCATTCGGCGTATGTGGCTGGTGCGAATTCTCCGAAATCAATTTCCGGAGCCGTTGTTTTATTTCCCTGTTGCATGGCGAAGTCAATGGGTAAGGCCTAATATGTTGGTTTTTAACTATGCGCAAACCAGGCCAAGTTTAAAGCGCAACATTATTTTAGGAAATCAAAGTGTAAAGTCCAGCGAGAAAAATACTCCCGTCCGCCCGCAAATGCGAATTTGCTTCATCACGCGAGGCAAACTTGCAAAAACGATATCCATGGCGTAAATACGGGAATAAGCATGCCCCCTTCTACTACCGTCAAACTCCCTCCCCAGCTGGTCCGGCAGCTCCGAACTTTCCGGCGCCGCCTCAGAACGGTGAAGATGCTGGAAGCCGTATGCCTTGCAGGCATTGCCGTCATTCTTTCCTACGCGCTCCTGTACCTTTCCGACAGATTGTGGGAGACGCCCCCCGCCGTCGGCTGGCTCCTGTTTTTCATCGCCGTGTCCGGCCTGGCGGTGTTTATTCCCTGGTGGAGTTTCCGGTGGGTGTGGCAGAGGCGCACGGAATCCCAGCTGGCGCGGCTGATTTCCCGGACGGACGCGGCCCTGGGGGATCGTCTCCTGGGCGTCATCGAACTGGATTCCGAAAAGCACGGCCGCCAATACGGTTCCGAAAAGCTGAAAGAGGCGGCCATGGAGCAGGTGGCCCGCGAAGTGTCCGCCCGGGACCTGACGGCGAACATCCCCCGGCCAAGCCACAGAAAGCTGTTCGTCCTGCTGGCGGTTCTCGCCGCATGCACGGCGGCCATATGTGCGGTAAGCCCGGAAGCGGCAGGGAATGCCCTGAAACGCTGGGTCCGCCCGTTCAATCCTCCGGAACGCTATACGTTCACCCAGCTGGCCCCCACCCCGGATTCCCTAGTCATTCCCCTGGGAGAGAGCTGCCTGTATGAGATCCGGCTGGCGGAGGGAACCAAAACCCGCCCGCAGACGGCAGAGTATTTTTTCCGCAACAGGGTGAGCCAGCAGGCGCCTCTTGCGGACGGCACATACAAGATCCACATCCCCCCCATGCAACAGGCGGACAACCTGGAGTTTTTTGCAGGGGATGCCGTGCGACGGCTGAACATCATCCCGAAGGGGCGCCCTTCCCTGCTGGGAGCCGAAGCCGGCGTGGCCTATCCTGCCTATATGGCGCGCGCCAACGGCAGGGAAGCCATGAGAGCAGGAGTTATTTCCGCCCCGGAAGGCTCTACGCTGACGTTGAAGGTGTCCTCCTCCCAGCGCCTGCAGTCTGCGGAGGACGCGCAGGGCCAGCCGCTCCGGGTGGACGGAAGCAGCGTCATCATTCCGAACATCCTTTTGGAGAAAGAGCCCAGGGAAATAGAGCTTGACTGGATGGACAGCGACGGGCTGGCTGCTTCCCGGCCCGTGAAGATACGACTGGAACCCATTGAAGACAAACAGCCTTTAATTTACCTGAGAGGAGGCGAAAACGACCGCTACGTGCTGGAGGATACCAGCATTGAACTGGAGGTAGAGGCGGCGGACGATTTCGGCCTCCGGGAAATGGGGGTGGAATGGCAGGGTGAAAAATCCTTTTACGACGGCAATGAGGATGAAAACGGGGCCTCAGCTCCAAAACCGGCCGGTGCGGACAAACCGGCGCCCGGCCTCCGCGGGGAGAAAGTGCTGGCGGACGGACAGCCCACGCAGACCGGGCTGAAAGGAACATTCCTGTTCCAGGCCAGGGCGCTGAAGTTATCTCCCCAGCGCGTCGTCATCCGCGGGTTTACGCAGGATTACAAACCGGGAGGCAGGCGCGTTTATTCGGAACCCATGATTATTTTCGTCCTTTCCAAGTCCGAGCACGCCCAGATGATCCGCAATGAACTGGAACGCATCACCAGCGAGCTGGAAGGCATGATCCGCCGCATGGACGCCATGGCGGACGAGGCAAAACGGCTGAAAGGAATGGAAAGCGGCAAATTGAAAGATGCGGAGTCCCAGGAACGCCTGCACGCCCTGGCCGATGAAGAGCAGGCCAACAGGCGCGAGTTGGGAGACTTGCTCAACCGCTCGGAAAGCCTGTTTAAGGAAGCCTCCCGCAATTCCCAGATAGACCCGGCCGGCATGAAGGAATTCATGAAAGGAATTTCCATGCTCAAACCCATTCCCGACGGACCCATGAAAATGGCCCAGAAACAGTTCCGGGATTCCGCCTCCGAGAGCCGCTCCGAGCAGGAAAGCAGGAAGGACCTGAACGACGGGGAGAATTCCCATTCCGAAGCCACACAGGTGCTGAAAGACACCATGAACCAGCTCTCCAAGTCCGCGCAGGACATGGAGGCCAGCACATTCGTGGCACGGCTCAGGCAGGCCGCATCCAAGGAGGATTCCATCGCCCATGCGCTGGCCGGCCAGATCAACACCATTGCGGGCATGACCATGGAGGAGCTTGACCCTTCCACCAGGCGTGAAATGGAAACCATTGCCACCCTTCAAAACGCCTCCACGCAGGACATAGGCTGGATTCTGGAAGACCTCAGCTATTACAAGTCACGCACCGGGGAGCGCATTTACAGCGACCTGTACAACCAGATGAACGCTTTCTCCCTCCGGGATAAGCTGGACCTGGTGCACGGCAATATCCTGAACGCAATC
>OHCS01000614.1_pt1 | contig 19045 bp, 10 predicted proteins | sample 1566741 | NCBI WGS metagenome assembly OHCS01 (sample SAMEA3879604, study PRJEB24766) | human gut metagenome | biome: human-associated habitat; feature: feces | place: USA | collected 1985/1987 | reverse complement strand
GTTTAAGTCGGTTGACCAAGAGAGTTTGTCCTGTCCGTCGCCTTCGATATTCACTGTAGTCACATTGAATTCCATACCACGGTTTCGGGTAGCCCCGCGATTGGTCAGGTAAGAATTGGAGTAACCGGAAGTAGAAGGCAGATGTACACCCAGCAACAAGTCCGTAGTATTCTGCTGATACCATTCGATAGTACCGGTGATGCGGTTGTTCAGGAAGCCGAAGTCTACACCTACGTTCCATGTCTCGGTGTTTTCCCATCCCAGGGAGCTATCCGGCACAGTACCCGGACGAACACCCATTACGCCGCCTGTACCCAACAAGTACTTGCTGCCGGTATCCAGTATTGACATCGTCTGATAAGCATTGATAGCCGTACTGCCCACATTACCCCAGCTGGCTCTCAGTTTCATGCCGGAAAGGACGTCCGTATTGACATTCTGCATGAAGTTCTCACGCATCAGGTTCCATCCCAAAGCAACCGAAGGGAACGCATGCCATTTGTTACCTTTTGCCAAGCGGGACGAGCCGTCGTATCTCACGGTTGCCGTCAACAGGTACTTCTCTTTATAGTTATAGTTCAGACGTCCCATGTAAGAGAGCAGGCCCCATTTCTCGTAGCCACCGCCACCGGTCACGTTGCCCTGTGCAAGTCCCGGATTGTAATACTGGATGTTGTCATCGTAGTAGTCATTGCCAGACACGCTGTTCTTGGTGAATTCCTTCTCTTCTGCGGAAAACAATCCGGTCACGTTGAAGTTGTGGACATTGTTGAAAGAGTAATCCCAAGTCAGGATATTCTCCAACGTATAGTCTACACTGTGCTGATATTCGCCGAACGACCAGTCGAGGGCGCCCATACGTTTGGTCGTATTGGTGGATTGGAATTGGCCGATTGAGTAATATTTCAGGTTGATACCGCCGTTGAAACGATACTTGATGCCGAAAGGCAACTTCACGTCGATATAACCGGTGGTGAAGGTAGACAGGCTCTTACGGTCGTCCACTACACTGTTCTTCTGCGTATCTAATAAGGGGTTCCATACATTCTGTCCGCTACCGGGCAAGTAAGTGCGCAGAGAACCGTCTTCTTTGTACGGAGTGGTGAAAGGAGAAGCACGCAAAGCCATTTCCATCGGATTGGTGTCCTGACCTTTATTGATGATGTAAGTATTCAAGGTAGAAAGACCCACTTTCAGGAAGCTGGTTATCTCCGTGTCGAGAGAAAGCTTTGCCGTCATACGCTCGAAGCTGTGTGCCTCATAGTTATTCTGTCCTTTATAGTAACCTACGGAAGCGCTGTACGTAGTACGGTCATTGCCGCCATTGATAGCCACCTGATGATTCGTCGTCATGCCGTTTCGGAATATCAAGTCCTGCCAGTCCGTATCGTTTCCTGCCAGATAGCCTTCCATCTCCTCCTGATCGCGGAAGACATCCCCCACGCGCATCAGATTCGGGTCGTCAATGCCGGTGTAGGCATCCGGATTGGCATTATAGGTAGCCCATTTCTTCAGTTGGATATATTCGGAACTGTTCATCACGTCATATTCCTTGATGGCAGTCGTGATACCGTAATAACCGCTGTAGCTGACGTTCATTTTCCCTTTGCTTCCACGTTTCGTAGTGATCAGAAGTACGCCGTTGGCACCGCGAGAACCATAGATGGCTGTTGCCGAAGCGTCTTTCAGTACGCTGATGCTCTCTACGTCATCGTTATTGATTTCGTTCAGTCCGCCGGAGAAAGGGATTCCGTCTACAATGATCAAGACATCATTTCTTCCACTAAGCGAACGCTCTCCACGCACACGAATCTGCGGAGAAGCTCCCGGATGCGTATTTCCGCCTGCCATCTGCACGTCCACACCGGCAGCAAGACCTTGCAATGCCGTTCCGATGTTTCCTACGGGTGCTTGTTGCAGTGCTTCGCTCTTTACGTTCACCATAGCTCCCGTTATGTCTGATTTCTTTTGAGAACCGTAACCGACAACTACCACTTCGTTCAGCATCTCGGCATCATCCTTCAACACTATTTTCACCGAAGGTCCTGTCACTTTCACTTCTTCTGACTTATATCCGATAAAGGAAATAAGCAGTACCGCATTCTTCGGAGCGTCAATAGCAAAATTGCCGTCTATATCCGAAATCACTCCGGTAGTAGTACCTTTTACTACGATATTGGCTCCAATCACAGGTTCACCGGCAGAGTCTACAACCTGCCCTTTCACATGGATGGCTTGCTCTATAGCCGCCATGACATTTACACTATTTACGAGAAATAGGCATACCACTAAAGGTATCCATAATAAATGTGTTTTTCGTAACTTCATAATATGCAATTTAAATTAAACGATTTGTTATTTAATTATAGTTTATATTCTATAATATCCTGACCGAATGTCACCTTTTTGTCTTATTGTAATCCAGGATTATCTTTTCTCCATCCTTTTCTATCTCTATACAGGTAGAATTGAACAGGGCTTTGCAATAAGGATTATCATATCTATACTGCCAACGCAATGGCATTTCCTTGCCTTTCACATAGAAAGGACTGTCCCAACCGTATGAAATCGCACCTTCGGACGGAGATTCATAACTGATGTCTAGTCCGTTATCATGAACCGATACGGCAGATATGGCTTCTATAAACTTTGAGAAGCTTCCCCATTGTGATTTTGAACCTGTCTCACAAATCCAGATATTCTGCCGGCCCTTTGCCAGTAGGTCACAGACTTCGCCTCTGTCGTCGGCTCTTAAATCTGCTGTATTTCTTGAATATAAAGCTACATAGCCATCCTCTTTGCATCCAAATATCCAGGAACCGGAAATATGTACTTCATCAAAAGCTTTCACTGGGAAATAAGCATGGGAAAAATCATTCTTTTGATTGACCGGTATGTTATAGATGCAGATTACCACATTCTTGCTTTGAACAGCACGGGGCAGAATTTCGTTACCGGCCCAATAGTTGGGCGACCAACGCAGATTCTTTCCGCCGGGGTGATTGGTATATACCAGAGCCTTATTGCCCAATGTTGCTTGCCATATATGTTGCTGATAGCCCGGAGCACCTTTTCGGTAGTCCAGCGCACAACTCAACATATAGTCCTTAGTACGGTAGGTCTCTATATTGGCCTCTGAAAGTGCAAATCGATCCAGATGCATATCCACAAGTTTACCATGTTCGGCTATCTGCGCATCATATTTTTTAATGTACTCGTCATAGTTCCGATAGGGCCATACGTCGTATTTTTCTGAAATCTGTTTAGACATACGAATAGCCATAGGATGTATGAACTCCTGCATGCCCCAGAAGAGGTGACAATCCAGCTCCTTATCATACGAAATGCCATAGGCGGGAGCATCTTCTACGTTTATACTTACCCGTTGACGGTTTAATAAAGGAGTCTTGTAGTCCACTGCTATTTTTCGGATGACTTCCGGGCAACGGTACGAACTAGTGGAGAGAGCTACGGGCGCCATCACCTCATCCCGGTCATAAGTCCCCACGCCGAATACCAACTTGGTCAATGGAGCCGTATTGTGGGCTCCCATGATGATAGAATGGGCATAATTACGTCCACTTGCCGAGCCGAGGAAACCTTCATAATTATTCAGCGCTACATCAAACATGAGTAAATCCAGCACCATGCCGGCTTTGGAGCGAATATCCTTGTCCTCGGCAAAATCATACAAATTGGCCAGCAGCAATACTTCCACCTCGTAATAAGTGGACATCCATTCGCTGAATCCGAAACGGAAACGATATTCCAACCATTTCATCAGCCTTTCTTTAGCGTGTGCCATGTGTTGCTTGCCGTTCATCCCATTGGTAAACTTTGTTTTTTTATAAAGCTGACCTGCCAGCAATTCCGCGGTATGATAAAGCGCCTGATGGTTTTCCGTATGATAGCAACGGTAGGTTGTATCACGGCGGCCGTCGTCCCACCAATATTTAAAGTCCAGAATACACTCTTCAATGCTTCCTTTTATTTCTGCCGGAAAGAAAGGTTGCCTCTTGTCCAGATAAACCATGCGAAGCAGACAATTGAGTGTAAAGTCATTGCAATCACGGTTCGATTTGATGACGGAAATCACCTCCCTCATCTTGTCCATCTCCAGAGGACGTCCGGAAGCGGCACGCGCTGCCTGGCGGAAGACACCGTAAAGAGGGTGTCCGCCTCCATTCTCTGAGTAGTAATCTAAAAATAAATCACGACGTTCTTCGTAAGTGCCACGAGGAGAACTCCAATATTCATCAGGCTGACGAGCCTGGGTCGGCATGGCAAATAACCACACCAACAACATTGTAAACATCATGTATTTCATAAATTCTTTATTTATTCGTAGCGTCCTTTCCAATCATGCGGGAAAGGAATGGTTTTATAATATTTCAATGAATGTTTGGGCTGTTCCAGATTTGCAGGGATAGACAATCTTGAATAGTCCTGAAAGAAAAGTAGACAGCCGTCTCGCCACCAGATAGCTTCCTGTTCCTGATACTTCAATAAAGATGCGACATGATTAAAACGTTCACGGTCTATCTTACCATCCAGTTTGTTCCAAATAGCCTGCATCTGCCGAACTTCGTCCACACCTTTGTAGTAATGATAAATAAGTTCATCCCATAAAGTCCTTCCCGAAGCCATCTTATAGTTCCAAGGAACTCGATGAAACCACAGAAGATATTCCTGAGGGCACGCCTTGATATCATCAAACATTTCACTAACCGGGTGATGATATTGTCCGGTAGCTCCCGTCCCCTTGGCAGTTCTGTTTACACCGATACTGTCCTTGGTTATTTTATGATAGTCGAAAGCAGTCCATACCGGATCGTCATGCCAAGGTTCAGGTCCGTTATGTGTGTCATAGTTCATGATATGATTCAGTCCGAGGGGCATGGTATAGTTGACATAGGTTTCACGGGACATCATCATAATTTTCAGTACCGGAGAGAGTACGTTTTCGTCGTTGGAGAAGGTCATTCTCACCCAGTCTTCCGCAATTTTGCCTGAGCTTGTATCCGGATTCCATGCCAGACGACCGAAGGCATACCAGTTGGCTTGTCCGAATAAATGCCCTGTCCAATTAAGGTCTGTACCAATATTAGGAACACCGGCGATGGCTGAAATTCCATGAGATTCCCCGTAGTTTTGCAAAACCTTTGAAACGGTAGAGCCTTTTCCATTCTCATAAGTATCTGATTGGAGGGTTTCTTCAAACAGAGTGCCCAAATATACCAGATGCCCTGCATGTCCAAGATTCTCCTGTGTTATCTGAAACTCTAAAGACAGTGGCGTATCGGGCATACCACCGAATAAAGGGTGAAAAGGTTCACGCGGCTGAAAGTCTATGGGGCCGTTCTTGGGTTGTACAAAGACATTTTTTGCAAATTTACCATCCAGCGGTTTAAACTCATTGTACCCGTTTATCACACGATCTACATGACGTTCATTCTGGTAGACAAATGCTCTCCAAAATACAATACCCCCATAAGGTTCCAAAGCCTCGGCAAGCATATTCGCACCATCGGCATGAGAACAGCCGTAATCTTGTGGTCCGGGTTGACCTTCTGAGTTTGCCTTTACCAGAAAACCACCAAAATCGGGTATTAAAGAATATATTTCTTTCACTTTCTCTTTCCACCATTTCCGCACCTGAGGATCTTTAGGGTCAGCCGTATTCAGCCCGCCTATTTCTTTGGGTGCGCTAAACTTTGCTGTCAGATACACTTTTATACCATAAGGGCGGAATACATCTGCCAGTCCGGAAGCTTTTACCAACCAATCCGTCCGCAAGCTCTTAGCTTGTGCATTCACATTGTTGAGTACCGTTCCGTTGATACCGATGGAGGCATTGGCGCGTGCATAATCCGTATAGCGTTGTTCCTTATAAGATGGAAGCCTTTCCCAATTCCAGATACTATATCCTGCATAACCACGTTCTACTGTTCCGTTCAGGTTATCCCAATGATTTAATACACGATACTTCAGTTTTGGATTTTCCTTAATATATAGTTTATCCAAAGGCTGATTGGTCTGTATCAACCTGAGATAATGGAAAACGCCATATAGTATTCCAACATCTGTCCTGGCTGCTATAGCTATAACCTTTTTCCCTTCTATAGTACAGTCCAGAATTAGATAGCCTTCGTCGGACAATCTGTTAATTTCGGCATAGAAATCTTGCTTCTTAAACAATGGTACAGACTGAGGTGTACCAACCACCAGCATGTTATCCTCTAAACTCTCCGCTTCTGTATAAGGCATATTTAATAATCCGGACAGACCGGCCTGTAGTTCTTTCTTTGCAGCAATCAGGCTTTCTGCTTCTCCCGGGAACATGATTTTACGGCTTTTCAAGCAGTAGGACTCGCAAAGATTTCCCTTGTTTACCGGCTTATAACGTAGCCATAGCTCATAACCGTTCTCTGCATACAACCCTTGCGCACAACACAGCAAGAGTAGCAGGCATATATTTTTCAAATTCATAGTATTGTTTTTCTTATTCGATTACACCAGCCCAACCACCATTACGAACCAGTTTCATCGTCAATTTGGTAGAATTTGTAACTTCTGCTTCTTTCTTTTTATAATCCATTGCCTGGCGGTCCGCATTAATGCCATCTTCAAAGTAAGTGAGATGTAATTTCTTGTTTTCGGGCAGGAAACTTAAATCAACTTCTATAGTACGCCCCGTGTTGTTGGTGATAGCGCCAATAAACCATTTATCTCCACTACGACGGGCAATGATGACATACTCTCCCACCTTGGCATCCAGTACTTTGGTTTCGTCCCATACCACAGGAACACTGGATATGAATTCTGTGCAAGGGCGTTCACGATAGTAATACACCGGGTTATCAGCCAACATTTGCAAACCACTCTCAAACACAACAAACAGAGCCATTTGGTAAGCACGGGTTCCCGATCCCATTGCATTGGCGCGAGTAGAACGATTGTCCTCGGGTTGGGCGGAAAGCATAGAGCCGGGGGTAAAATCCATGGGACCTACGGCATTTCGCATGAACGGCAGATAGATGGAATTTGCCGGTTTACAGTTGCCGCCTTGCTCCATGCCCAATACTCCTTCATACGAAAGGACATTCGGGTATCTGCGTTCCAAACCTGCCGGCTTGAATGAACCATGGAAATCTACAAATAATTTGTATTTAGCAGCTTCTTTGGCTACACGTTCGTAATAGTTCACCATCCATTGATCGCTACGGTCCATAAAATCTATTTTTACTCCGGCAATTCCCCAATCGGCAAATGTCTTGAACAAATCAAAATGATTTTCCACCGCCAACCAAGTCAACCACAATACAATCTTCACATTACGTTCTTTGCCATATTTAATCAGCTCTTGCAGGTCAATCGTAGGATTCGGTGTAAACGGGTCACGGGTGCTCTTTGCCCAGCCTTCGTCCATGATGATGTAAGGAATGCCAAAAGATGAAGCGAAATCAATATAATATTTGTAGGAATCCATGTTGTAACCGGAGCGGAAATCAACTCCATACAAACGGGCATCATGCCACCACTCCCAGCTTACTTGGCCCGGCTTAATCCAACTATAATCTTCCAGTTCACAGGGAGAAGAAAGATTGTACACCATCTCATTGGAAATAATATCCCTGTCATCATCGGAAATCACAAAGAAACGCCACGGGAAACTCCTTTTTCCGGAAGTCTTGGCTATATAATCGGCCTCTTTCAATATTTTCATGCTACGGTCACCGTCCTCACCAAATTCCAGCGGACACTTCGGGAAAAGCGATTGCATCCCATTGTTACCGGTACTTTTCAGGAACATACATGGATAATCCTGCAAATCGGCTTCCGATATCAATATCTTGTATTGTTTATCTGTCTCTAATAGTACAGGCAGATAGGTCATACGGTCTGTTGCTTTGTATTCTTTAGTTTGTATATGCGTATATGGATATTCGTAGGACGTTTTAAAGCTGTTCGGCTGAGACATGTGAGCCAAATAGTCAGCCGGGAAATTGATTACGAAATCTTCTCCCTTTACTTCAACCTCACCTTTCTTGTCTGTTACAAAACGATAGGCCATTCCATTATCAAAGACCCGAAATTCGATGGCGTAATTACCTGCCATATTCATGCGTAACGTATTGCAATGATTCTCAACGATTGCATTTTTCAATGGGATTTCCCGTCTTATGCTTTCATCAATCTTGCTACGTTTTAAACTTCTCAGTTTCGGTTGCTCTCCCAGTACTTCATTGCCTAATGTCATAGTCAAAGAACAATTATCCAGTAATAAGTCATTGACCGAATATACGGAGTAATATACCTTATCTTTTAATTCTATGTTCACTCTCAGTTTGCCGTCGGGCGACTGTACACTGATTTCCTTGGCAGAAACTTTTCCTCCGTACATGCACAACAGTGCTATCAGTACAGGCATAAAATACTTATGTATCATTGTTTTTCTATTGTTATAAGGTTATTTTTCCAAAAATGCATTCACACACCACAATACCGGAGCTTGTCCATGCATATTGCCCGATAAAGTGCGGCGGTTCAAGTAGAATTGACGATCGTTCGTCTTGTTGGTGCCTTCGCACACACCGGCAATATCTCCCTTTTCGTCAATATGTCCCACTAAAGCAATCCAGGCTTTCCGAACTATGGGAGTGTAGACAGCCTCATCCAGCCACCCTTGTTTTACGCCTTTTATCATTGCATAAATGAACATAGCCGAACCGGATGTTTCCGTCCAAGTCGTTTTATCATCTACTAATTGTCCCCACAAACCATCTTCTTTCTGATATTTGCGCAAGGTATCCATCATTTTCCGGTACGATTCCAAAATGCGGGTCCGGTTCGGATTGTCCTCAGGCAAGAGTCCGAGAAGTTCCGTCATTCCGGCTGCCATCCATCCATTACCGCGCCCCCAGAAGAATGGAACATCTTCTGCATGATAGAATAATCCGTTCGGTCGCTGTATTTTATCAAGGTAAACCACCATTTCCGCGGCAGCACGGTCTATATACCGACGGTCTTTGGTTACGAAAAAGGCTTGAGACTGAATGGCTGATATCATAAACATGTCATCAATCCAATAACGTGTCTGCCACGATAACCCTTTGTCCAGCAAGGCTTGATATTCTTCTTTATGTTTGGTGTTACGGGGCATTTTCCATTGCTCGTCGGCGTACCAGATTCCCATATGATAATAAATCTCCTTACCTGTCTGCGCATACAATTGCAAAGGTATCGTTCCGAATACGGTATGGTCTACATGGTCGGGTAACGGCTGCAAACGGCGTTCCGGACCGAAGATGGGCAAGAAGCGCTCTTCCAATTGCCGGAGTAGTTTCTTATTATGGGTTATGTCCGCATAGCGCAAAGCTCCAAACCAAGCACATGTTTCAGGATAAGTGATTTCATTGGGGGGAGCCGGATTACCATTAAAATTGGGGTGCGGAACTTCTACAAAGCGCTTACTAACCAGTTCACCCACTGCTTTAGGAGATGCGCCTTCAGGCCAATTCTTAAAAGCTTTTTGTGCCGACAGCCAGATGGGCACAAAAGTCATTAACCCCACTATTATTAATTTACGCATATTTGTTTCTCCTCTTATTTGATGTTGTTCAATAATTCCAGTTTTCCTTCATTCACCAATTTCAGAATCAGTTCTCCGAACAGTGTGTTTTGCCACGCAAACCAGGCACGGGTGAAGTTGGCGGGATTATCTTTATGGAAAGACTCATGCATGAAGCCTGTACCGGCATCGGTATCCATCAGCATTTTGATACATTCTTTAATCTCTTGATCATCTTGGCTGGTGAAAGCTTTCATCATGATGCTCATGGGCCATACCATGTCATATCCGATATGTGGGCCGCCTATTCCTTCACCGGCTTTGCCTTTGAAGAAATACGGATTGTCCTGGCTCCATACGAAGCGGCGGGTATTCTGGTAGATAGGGTCGTTTACATCCACATCGCCCAGATAAGGCATGGCGAGGAGGCTCGGCACGTTGGCATCGTCCATCAGCATGTGGTTGCCGAAACCATCTACTTCGAAAGCATAGATTGTACCATATTTCGGGTGATTATAGGTAGCGTATTTCTGTAGAGCAGTCTCTACCTCGTCAGCCAAAGCTGTGCACTCCTGAGCCAAAGTACCATTTTGATTTACCGTGGAAAGGATTTCCGCAGCTTTTCTTAAAGAAGATACAGCGAAGAAGTTCGATGGAATCAGGAACTGAAATGTTGTAGCATCGTCCGAAGGGCGAAAACAGGAAACAATCAGTCCGACAGGGTTGACAGGAGAACCTAAACCATTATTGTTCAGTGTGTCGAGAGCACGTTCCGTCTTGCGTTGGAATTTATAAGGACCGACACCGTCTTTACGTTGTTGCTCTTTGAATGTCTTCAGTATGTTTGTGATAGCTTCCAGCCATGCTTTATCGAAAACGCTGGTGTCACCGGTTTCTTTCCAGTATTGATAAGCCAATCGGAGAGGGTAACAGAGAGAGTCGATCTCCCATTTCCGTTCGTGTAGTTCAGGCTTCATATCTGTATTATCAGACATCCAGTCGCCGCCTGTAGGGCCATCGTTGTATCCGTTCGCATAAGGGTCGATGTTGATGCACATGAATTGGCGACGGATGACACCTTCCAACATCTTTTTCAGTTCAGGGTCTTTATGTGCCAGTTGCACGTAGGGCCACACTTGTGCACCGGAATCGCGCAGCCACATGGCATGGAGGTCACCGGTATAAACAAATGTGTCGGGTTTGCCGTTCAGCAAACGGTAATGTACGGTTGTATCCAGCGTGTTCGGGAAACAATTCTCAAACATCCATGCCAACTTCTGGTTGGTCAGCAGTTTCTTTACCCGCAGGATTTCAGCTTCTACGGCTTTCGAAACATATATTCTGTTTTTTACCGCAGGGCGGTTTGTCTTGTATGCGGCAGTCACCTGGGCATGGTTCACAACTTTAGTGTTGTCTTGTTTTAAAGTTGGTTCCATTGCTTTGGCATTGTTGTGCATACAGAACAAAGCTACGGCACATAGGCCAATATTTCTCTTTTTCATGTTTTTAAGGGTATTAGTGTATTTTCATTTATTACTTGATAGCTGCAAGGCGGGCGTACATTTCGACCATGGCGGCCTGAGTCAGTAGCCATTTACGATTGTCGTGGGTACTGCCGCTGAAGTCGGTATTGAATAATCCTTTCTCATCCCGTGCATGTTCCCAGGCATAGTCCAGACTTTGGTTGAAGGAATCCAGATAGACTTTATTCTGGTCTGCTTGGTATAGTTCGATAAAACCTCTGAGCATGACTGCGGTGAACCAGATATCGCCTTTCTTCAGGAGTTTGATGGTGTTGCCCTGTTCTGTAGCATAGTCCATGAAGAAATAGTTGTGACACGCCCGGGCGATGTCCTGAGCGTCGGTCAGGTAGTTCTTGTTGCCAGTCAGTTGGTAGAGTAGGGTAGCCGACTGCATCATCTGGCCACTGTTGTAGGCGAATTTGGCTTTACCTATTTTTCCGTTCAGGGCGATATTGTCGAAGTACAGATAATCGGTAGAATCTTGCAGATTCGCTTTGGTCCATTCATAAAGGTGCTTCCCTTTTACGAAGTAAGTGCTGTCTTTTGTGGCTTTGAAGAGCTTCAGTGCGAAGACTGAGCCAGGGGCATTTGAGCAAGTGTTTTTGGATTCTTTCTTTTGCTCGCACCAGTAGATGCCACCTCCTAGGTTACTGTCCATGCCGCTTTCTATGAAATTCCAGATAAGTTGCGCTTTCTGGAGGTATTTTGCTTCTTTGGTAAGCGTGTAAACGTCGGTAAAGTCAATGCCCAGCCAGACATTATCATCATAGAAACGGTCGGATTGTGCTGCGCTGTTGATGTATGAAGCGTAGGCTTCGGGAGTTCTCTGGGTATCGAAATATTCTTCCAGTCCTACTAACACTTTATTATCGAGCAATGATTTGTAGTTTGCATCGCTTGTTGCCTCGAACAAAGCGTTTACGGCAGAGAAGGTTCCGGAATAGGGCCATAAATAGGAATACAGGTTAGGCATATTCTTTTGCTCTTCGGATGCCAGGTAGGTTGCGGTGTAATCACCTATGTTGGAAGGATAATTTTCACGTAACAAGCATGTGCCGGAGACTGAATAATTCTGGTACAAGGAATCCAACGTTTGTTTGGCTCGTATCAGGGTGAGTTCATTGCCTACGAGGACTTGTTTTTGCGTATCACAACCTGTTATTGCCAGTACGCACATTAATAGACTGAAAAGCGCTTGTTTTGAATTCATCATTCTTAATTTTGATTGTTATATTGTATGTTTTTCTCTTTTCTCTTTTAGAAAAACAGGTAGTTGAAACTGCTACCTGTTTTTGTCTTCCTGTTCTGAAATCTTTCTTACCTATATTTTTATCTTAACCTATTCTTTAATCAAGGATACAAACGAAATTTTTTCTGTTTGCAAAGGTATGCGCAAATGCGAGAAGAGGTATATGATTTCGCGACATTAACGTATGGATACTGGTAATGGCATAAATACAGATAGATATGTCACAAAACCGTAAAAAGAAGAGGAACAGCCCGTTATGTTCTTGTGGGGCTGTTCCTCATGCTTTATGATTGTATGCCAGTAATTTCTGAGCGACGATATGTTCTGCTATTTTTCCTCTTCAGGCGTCTTAGATGTCACCTGATGCCAATATATACCTGTTTTCTGTATATCGCATCACAGTTTCGGGCATGCCGCCAACTATGCAATAGTTTTTGAAATGTTTCATAATACGCGTATGGGCTTTATCGGCCTGAAGGTTTTCTATCAGTTCTTTATCATAGTCTCCTTCTATACCGTTCAGGAACTTTTCCATTCAGTTAAAGAGACTAAAAGTCTACGTTCTATCATAAAGGCTTAAGTATTTTGCTGACATAAAGATGGGGTTCCGGACATTCTGCTAACGTAGCTTTGTATTGAATTACTTCTTTTAGCACGATCCATCATCTTTTTTCGGAAGAAACATCGTCCTTTTTGTTGCAATACACCGTCTATTTGCCTTGAACGGATGGTCTTTTCAGACAAAACAGATGATGTATTCAGGTAAAATACACCATCTGTTTTTCGGTAGGGCTACACCTTTTGCCCAAAAGGGTGTAGCTATTTGCCTGAAAGGGTTATACTATGTGGGTGAAAGGGTGTAGCCTTACGAAAAACATGCTTTATTTTCTTCTGGTTGAATGAATAATTCGATGCTATATCAATCTACCCTTTGTTCGTGTTTCGCTCAATATCGGGCTTTAAAACACAAAAAGGGGACAAATCTTTCCATGATGTTCTTCCATAAGCGACTTTTCCCTCCTTTCTGTTTTTCTGCTAAATGAAATCCTTGCATTTTTTTCTTCTTTTCCTGCCTTAGGGCGGAAAGAAGGCACTCTCAGACGATGGGATTATCAAATTGTCAGATTGATATTATTTGCTTTTCATCACCTTGCTCTTCCAGATATGATATGTCCATTCGGCATGGCTGCTACCTGAAGGTTGTACGTCAGGTGCCGCCTTACTGACTGTAAAGTAGAAAGCAGGTTCTTCCCAATCCTGTAAGTGCCCGAAGTTATCCCGTAATAAAGTTGCGTTATGATTTCTCGGGTATCCCGTATCGTCGGGAGTAATCCAGTATATGGGTGTCCAACTGCCGCTTTGGTTCGTGAAGTCGGAGAGGTTCATGTAGTCTATTTCCAGCGCACTGTTCAGATAAGCGGGGTAATCGTTGGGCATAGGTTGCACAGGGCGTATCATGACAATTTTATCCGCATCTTGGTTGATGGCGAACTCGGAATTGCAGGTATAATCCCTCGATTGGTTGTCAATAGCCAGCAAGCCGCTTTGAACGATAGTCATAGGAGTGCTGATGGTATAGCTATCCATGTTGCTGAAGTCAGCTTCCGCCCATGCTATCCGTGTGCCGCCAATGTCACCAATGGTGTAAGTCAGCAATACCTTCCCTTTCTTGTCGAGAGATACTACGGATGGCTGGCCTACTCCCCACGATTTTCCGCCGCCGCCAATTTCCTGGTCACCGTCGTCCGACCATGTCTTTCTTACAATCTGTTTCGGATATTTCACCCAACTATCGGCATCCAGGCTGTTGCTGAATGCCACACCGATTTCATTGTAATACACTCCGTACATATTGCTCAAGAAGAACATGGCATATTTGTAAGTCGTATTGTTCCAGTTGAAACTGCCCTCGATGACGGAAGGGTCGCAGGTGTGATGATCGTCCCATGTGCCTGCGATGCCCGGTTGCAGCACACTTTTGGGAGCAGTTTGCGAACCGTCCGGATTGATTTTTATATGGAAGATGTTATCAACCATAATCTGGTTTTCCGGGTTGCCGCAGAAGAACAGGTGTACACTGCCGTCCTCCTGTTTCAGTGCGCTCGGACAATAAGAATATTTACTCTCTCCCGTGAAACCGAAGACGAATTCCGGTTTGCTGATGGTTATGGTAGGAGTCGGTTCGGGAGGGATAACGGGCGGTTCTTCTCCCGGTGTGCTGTCCGAACAGGAGCAGAATAGCCATACCCCGATAATATAGAATAGATATTTAGTCATGATATTGATTATTTAGTAAAGTGAGCGGGTTGTCTGCTAATCAGTTTGACGAAATGTTGTTTGATATTCTCAGCCTGGGCAGCATCTACCGTGAGGTAGTAGCGGTTTCCGGTTGCATCGGGAGTAAATTCCGTAGCCCCTTTGTCCGTTACGTTTATCTTGCCTGCGGGCGAAACTGTGAAGTAGGAAGGTCCTTCAACAGAATAGAGTACTGAGGTCAAATCCCATGTCGGACGGTCGTATGGCATTTTTTGATAGCTCTTGTACGCTTCTACCATCGGATGTATCGGTGCCCACTGGAAATCGTTCTCGATGCTGGTAGCAGGATAGTTGATGGCGATACCTACCTCGAAAGGAGAAGTCACCAGCGTGGTGGGCCATTCTGTAAACACTTTCTTTGCTGCCGGAATATCTTTCACAACGTTGTATTCGTACAATTCGGGATTGTTGAAACATCCTGCCATAGTGCATAGCAGTTTCACTTTCTTGGCAACCAGTTCTTTGCCTGTTAACGATGAGTATTCATCGGCCGGAGTATCCAGCAGGCGTGCAAGATTGGTAGAGAAGCCTACGGAGATGATTGTGACCGAACTGTCCGGTTGCTGTGCCAGCAGCTTGCGATATAGGGCGGGAGCTTCCGGCAACTGGTCGTAACCGCCTTTTAGCGAACGTTTGAATGCCGGTTTGCTGTTCTCATCCTGTATCAGACATACGGCTTTGGCATAGTTTGTGGCATCATTCTCGCAGTCCGCCCCATTGTGCAGGATGCCGATGGGAATTTGGGGATAACCGTACCAAGTGTTCATGATGTCTGTGTATTCGGCAGGGTAAGTGCCTTCCTTGTTTATCATGATACCCAATAAGTCGATGTCTCCCGCATCCAGATATTTGTAAAGCATATCCAGCGCCAGAGCATCGTCCACATCATTGCCGATGTCCGTTTCCAGGATAATCTTTTCCGCGTTTGAAGCAACTTCCGTTTTCTGCTGTTTCCCGGAGGAAGTGCAGCTCGACAAGGCCAGTAGAAATAAGCCTAATAGATAAAGTTTGTTCTTGATCATAACATTATGTTTTAGAAGTTAATAATTCGGTGAAATGGAAATATAGAACTTTCTTATTTGAAGTAACTTTTCAGATTGAACGTAGCCGAATACAGGTCATAAGACCATAACCAGTTCTCTCCCGTCATGGCGGGGGTGAAGTACATCACCAGTTCGTCATCACTGAGCATATAACCTTTCGTGTCCGTCAGGATGCCCGGGTTGTGGTTTCGCGGGAATCCTGTCTCTTCCGGTCCGGCATGCCCTATTTCTATCCAGCCGTCCTTGTCTCCGGCCAGGTCTTCGGTTCTCGGCTTGTACGCCAGACGGCATACATCGCCTACCCAGGTGGGTATTTCCTTGATGGGAGATACACGGGTTTCGGACACCATATAGATGTACTTGTCGGACATGGCGGGATAACTGTTGGCACTCAGGAAGGGGATTGCCTGTTCCTCGCCCAATACGATGTTATCCAGATCGTTCAGTTTTATCTCGCGCATACAGAAGGGGCCGTTCTCCGTGGTGGAGTGATAGAACAACTGTATGGTGGCGGAGTCCTTGACGATGGTGGTGCTTTGCCCTACACCCCATTTGGTGGTGTCCTGATAGGCAACCAATGGGTTTTTGTCGAACTTAATATAAGGACCTTCAATGTTCTTGGAGATGGCGAGTCCTATCTGGTTATGGTTACAGTCCCAACGGTCTACGCCGAGGTAGGTCATAATCCAGTTGTAGGTTTCCCCTTTATAGGTTGTTTTGAATTCGCGGACGTCGGGGTCGCAGATGTGGCAGTTGTCCCAGCCGCTTTCAGAGGGTTCGATAATCTGTGTGCCGGGTTGCCATACGTAGCCTTTCTCCGTAGGGATGCCCTTATACAGATAAACATAGTCCACTATCTTGAACGGGTCGCGGTTCTCGCAGATGAACCCGTAGCGGATGCCGTATTGGTCCTGAATGATACTCGGAGCATAATTATAGTGTCCTGCGCCACCGCTGAACTCATACCGGATTTGCGGTATGAGTGTCTGTGGCTTATTGCTGTTATTGTTTTTGCAGCCTGAAAGGGCAAACAAAGCAAGGCATATATAGGTTTTGTAGCTGTTCATCTTCTTAAAATTAGTTCGTTAATGAATGGGTTACAAATCAATCCTCCACTTGTATGTTTTTGACAGGGCGTATCATGGCTGCACGGGCCTTTTGGCCATCGCCCCAGCCCCATGTGTCCCGATAACCGCCTGAGTCTCCCAATGACATTCCGCCATGTGTGGCGCTCAATGAATTGGCACTGCGCACGGCACAGAGCCATGTGCGGTCCATCATTCCGCTTTCACTTCTCCAGCCGCTTTGGGGCAGGAAGAGGCAGCCCAGTTGTTTCAGGTTGTCCTTGGTGGCACGTTTGGCGGTGGCCTCATCTACTCCGATAATGATTCCGTCAACTTTGAAGCCGGTTTGGGCGGCTGTCACCCATGTTGCTCCTTTTTCCCACAGGGCTGCCATTTCTTGTGTGGTGGGCACACGCCAGCCTTCGGGTGAAGGATCGTTTTCCGTCAGCCAGTTGGTGTTGTCGTTCGTATAGTCGGCGGGCCAGTTAGCCGGTGCGGGGTCGTCCTGCGGGCCGGCGGGGTAACCCACTTTGCGGTTGAACTGATACAACTGTCCTATCTCGTCGGGAGAGCTTACGAAAGTTCCGGGAGAGCCTACGTTTTTGGTAGACCATACCATACCGTTTATCAGTATTTCGTCTTCGCCCAGTACCATTGTTTCTTGCAGTACTCTGGACTTCAGCGTCTTGTTGCCGCCGCTTACTTCGATGAGGAGGGAACGGTTTTTTACGAACGAGGTACTCGGCTTTACGGTGAGCGTGATTACCGTCTTGCCTGTGCCCGACGTTACACTCAGTGTGCACCAGTCTTGTGCCGAACTGTTGGAGTCGGTTAATTTGGCTGTCCAGGATTCATTGCCGGTGACTGTCAGTTCGTAGGTTCCGCCATCCGCGCTTACCGGTATGGCTACCGGATTGATGGCAAATTCATTGGGATTGCTTCCGATTACATAGTCGGAATCGTTGCTGCATCCCCATAAAGTCAGCAGTGATATGACTGCTCCTATCAATAAATATCTTGTTTTAGTCATAACTCAGATGTCTTCGGTTAATATTGGTCATTTTGTTTCAGATTCGGATTGTTATCCACTTCGCTTTGCGGCAAAGGCATGCGGATAGACTTACCGATGATGAAGTTGTTGAAATCGCTGTCACGGGTTTTCAACTCGTTCAGAGTGTTGATGTCATTGATGCCCCAGCGTTTCAAGTCAACCCAGCGTACACACTCCATGGCAAGCTCCAGGGCGCGTTCGATTTTCAGATGTTCGCGGAAAGCGTCTTTATTGCTTGTAATCTGGCTGCCATTGTAGAAAGAACTGTCTTCTATGTCGGGCAGGTTTACACGATTGCGCACGCGGTTGAGGCATTCGATAGCTTTGGCAGACGGGGTGGCTCCCAGTTCGTTGAGTGCTTCGGCATAGAGCAATAGCATATCGGCATATCGCAATGCACGGAAGTTGTTGTCATTCCAGTAATACAGCGGGGAGGCATCCGTGCTATACTTCTTGATAAACACGCGGTTACCCCAATCGCTGTTCCAGGGCTTGCCGTAAATCAACTGGTTCGGATATTCGGGGAAGTCGGATGCGGCTCCGTCGTACCACAGGGTGTAGAACAGGCGGATGTCATTCTTCCCGTCCGTAGTTTGTTCGCGTTTGTAGTAGTCCACCAGCCAGCGTCTTGCTTCAATGTTGTTCCAACCGATTCCGGTGGGGGCCTGGTTCATCTCAATCTGTGTGCCCAACTGTGCATTTGGGTCCAGGTAGTTGTCCGTTTGGTCGAAGCCTACCCGGTTGGTCAGTGAGAAGTGGATTTCGTATAGCGACTCCTTGTTGTCTTCCGTTTGGTTGTTGAAATTGTCAGCCCAGTTGGGGACGAGGTCGTAGTACCGCTTTCCTTCACCGTCGATGAGCCATTCGAGGCATCTGCGGGCATCTTCCCATTTATGGTGCTGTGCATAGGCTTTTGCCAGTAGTCCGTAGGCAGCGCCTTTTGTCGGGCGGCCGTAGTTATTGGCGTCGCGGGTAGCGGGCAGTTTGGTGACGGCGTCTTCCAGGTCGGTTTCTATCTGGGTGAGCATTTCATCCGCACTGGCTTGCATGGGCTTGTCGGCGGCTGAAGAAGTCTTCAGGACGATGGGAATGTTATCCCAGAGAGTGGTCAGATAGAAGTAGTAGAAAGAACGCAGGAACTTGGTTTGGCCTATCAGGTCGTTTTTGTGCGTTTCGTCGGCAAACGTAACATTATCGATGTTGTCCAGCACCTGGTTGGCACGGAAGA
>OHCS01000610.1_pt1 | contig 19172 bp, 16 predicted proteins | sample 1566741 | NCBI WGS metagenome assembly OHCS01 (sample SAMEA3879604, study PRJEB24766) | human gut metagenome | biome: human-associated habitat; feature: feces | place: USA | collected 1985/1987 | reverse complement strand
AACCTCTCTTCCTAGTCACTAATCCTTAACCATTAAATCTCCCCAGCAAATTACACGTATCCCGGCCGGGCGGACATGCGGCCGGAAACCATGCCGAGCACGCAGAAAAAGGTATAAACCAGGCAGAACGGCAAAAAGGAGCCGCCCTGATGCAGGAAGGAAGTAAACAGCAGGCTCAACAGGGCGCCCATGGTAAAGCCGATTCCCTGGGACATGCCGGAAAGCCTGATTGATTCGGAAGGGGTCCGGGCCCGTTCCACCATCAGCGCCATTCCGCGGCTGAATACGGTTCCCGTCGCCAGGCCGAACAGAATAGCCATCCAGAGAACCCAGTCCAGCGGGAGATAGAGGATGCCCCAGCAGGAAAGGGCCGCCAATGCCATGGCCATCACGATGAGGAGCCCCCGGCCGCCCGTAGCCTTTTCCAGCACGTGCGCGGAAAGCGTGGCGGGCAGCTGGGCGAACATGGCCACGGAAAGGATGAACCCAGCATCCTCATAGCTCATGCCCCGCTGCCTCAGAAAGATGGGAATCCAAGTATAAAAGAAATAGGCCGCCCCAACGCGGCTCAAGTAAAAAACGGTAACCTGCCATGCTTTGCCGCTGCGCAGCAGGTTGTGACCGGAAGCCGCCGGATCGCTTTGAAACACGCCGGCCGGGTGCCTGAGAAAATAAGCGCCCCATACCAGCATTCCCAGCAGAATGGGGATAATCCAGATCCCCAGGCCGAAACGCCAGCCTCCCAGCATGTTGGAAATGGGAACGGACAATCCTGAAGCCGCAGCGCTGCCCACGCCGATCATGGCGCTGTAAACCCCCATCATGGCGGAAGCATGGTCAGGAAATTGGTGCTTAATCAGTCCGGGAATGGCCGCCCCGGCAATTCCCATGCCCAGCCCCATCAAAACCATGCCGCCGTATAACCCCGCTACGCCGTCCCAGCTGCGCCAGAAAATTCCGGCCACCGCCAGAAGCTGGAACCAGAAAATGATTTTCCACGGCGTCATCCAGCGTGCCACGCGTGGAGAAATGGGAGCCGCCACCCCCAGCACAAAGACGGGCAACAGGGCGAACAGCCCTGAATTTTCCAGGGAAAGCCCCATATCCCTTTCAATCGTTCCCAGCAGCGGATCGGGAGAATCAAACCCGGTACGCAAATTGAAGCACACGATTAAAAAGGCGACAAACAGCAGCATCTTTCCCCTGATGCCTCCGGAAGTCCCTGCCTTATCCATCCCATGTTATACATCCTTGCCCCCGCCCCTGTTCAAAAGTAACAGCCTTCCGGCTGTCAGCGGTCCGGAAACACGGCATGGCGGAAAGACCATCAGGAGAAACAATCTCCCTGCGGCTTTCCATCCGCCGTCCCGGAGAACGGCGGCGCCCGAACACGCTAACCTCTTAAGCTTTCATTTGGCAGGGCGTTTGCCGTACACCAGCGTCCGCCTGCCGTCCCAGGAAACGGCTTCAATCCGCGTAGAACCTTCCGGATAGGGAACCGTGGTGGAGGAATTATCCTTGGAATCCGTCCCCACCATGGTGATGCGGACCATTTCCCTGTCTTTGTATGTTTCAAAGACGACGGCGTTTTTCCACACGTCATGGGAAACAATGCGCCTGTTGCCCTGCTCCGTAACGCCCTGGTTGTAAACGCCGCGGACAGGCAGGCGGTTCTTATATGCTTCCGCGCTGTTGACGGAAATATAGTAAATGACGGGGCTTTCCGGCTTTTTGTACTTCCTGGCGTAGGCAATCAGGTTCTTGCAGTCGGCCTCCGTGATGGTCATGCGGGCGCAGGTGTAGTCGTCCAATTCCTGGTCAATGGGCTTGAGCATGCCCGTTTTCCGGAAAAAATCCGTCAGGTCCTGTCTGGCGGCGTCGCAGGCGTTCTTCATGAACGCAAGCTGGAGCTCGCCGTCCTTCTTGCCCCTGGTATCCATCTTGATGGCCTTATAAAAGATATCCGGATAAAAGTCGGGATTACCCTTCCCGGCTACCTTGAAATACAGCTCAAGCTGCCACAGGGGGGCCAGCTTGACAAAATGGTCGTGCACCATCGGACGGTTATCCCCGCCGGAACGCTTGTCCGGCCCGCTCTGGACAAGCCAGTTTTCCCCCTTCAAAATGCCGTTGTTCAGATAGGCGTTGAAGCGGCCGCCAATCATGTTGCCGTCCCCGCCGTTGATGCGTTCATGCTCCAGGCGCATGCTGGAGGGATTCAGCATGTAATTCACGTAAGCGGAGTAAATGTTATTGGTCACTTCTCCGGTGGAGACCCATTTCATGGCGGGGCGCACCTGGTTGACGTGGCCGAACTCATGGGCAATCCCCCAGGCGCTGCCGGGAATCCTGTCCGGATTGCCGACCTCCTTCATGGTGCCGTTATGAAAGGCGGCCCCCGTGCCGTCCGCATGCATGAACCCGTTCCAGATCACACGGCCGAACATGCGGTTTTTGGGCAGCATCCTGTACTTGTACAAGCCCATGATCTGCTGCTCCATGCCGATAATCCTGTCGTACAGGGCAATGAGCTCCTCCCCCTTGTCCGGACAGAATTGTTTAAGTTCCTCCACCGGATACACCAGATGCACGCGGCTGCCCACGATGTCCACAACTTCCGTGGGGGAGTTTTCCAGCATCTTCTTCCAGTCGCTGTTTTTGCTGACACCACCCACGAAAACTCCGTTCACCTTGCCGGACAAAATGGATAAATGCACCTTGGGAGCCTTCTTATAATTGGGGGTGAAATACTCAATGTAGCCAAGCCCCTTGTTCTTCGCCCTGATGATATTGACCCCCTCCTTCAGCGGATAGGAGCTGTGGCCTCCGTCCCGCCCGAAGTTGTGGATAACCAGATTCAGCTTCTCACCTTTGGGATCCCCCATGACCAGCAACACGTCCTCCCCCTCCTCAAAAAAGATGCCGGTGGGATTTTCAAATTTGCTGTACTGGCTGGTACGCAGGCGTTCCGCCAGATCCTTAACCGGTTCATACGGTTCCGCCGTAAGGGCGCGGGCCTTGCGGTCAAATTTCTTCTCCGCCATCCGCGTGGCGAGCCCGCGCACAAAGGGGTCCTTGATTCTGGCGATGCGGTCGCGCGTGACATTGGGCTTCAACGCCAGCATGTATTCATTGGCGAACACATTGGAATCCAATGCTTTCAAGCCCTCCTCCGTAATCGGCGCACCCCCTGCTTCCTGGGCGGAAAGCACGCTGCCGCCCAGCACGCCGCAGAGGGCCAGTAAAAGAACCCCCTTTTTCAACAATGGTGAGAAAATCATATTTGTTAAATAATACTGTTCAGTTTCCGGAATTGTTTCAAGGAAAAACGCCCGGCCCCTCCCATGCCCGGGAAAAAGCCCCTTTGTGTGACATGGAACGCTCAGGCCCAGGGAGAAAAACTGTCCATCCCCCTTGACGGGGGCCGTATAATGACGCTCGCAAAACATTTTTCCATATGAATACAGAAACACATCAATTTCAGGCGGAAGTCCGGCAGCTGCTGGACATTGTCATCAACGCCCTTTACAGCGACCGTGAAATCTTTGTCCGCGAACTTGTCTCCAACGCTTCCGACGCCCTGGAAAAACTGCGCCTGAAGCAGCTGACGGACTCCAATATTTACCAGCCGGACAAGCCCCTGGAAATCACCGTAGCCACGGATAAGGAAAACAAAACCATCACCATCGCGGATACCGGCATCGGGATGACGGAAGCGGACCTGGTGGAAAACCTGGGAACCATCGCCCACTCCGGCACCAAAAAATTCATGGAAGCCCTTAAGCAGAAGCAGGAAGGCGGAGCGGACCTGATCGGCCAGTTCGGCGTGGGCTTCTACAGCTCTTTCATGGTGGCGGACCGCGTGGAAGTGTTCACACGCTCCTATGAACCGGAAGCCGCCTCCCTGCGCTGGTCTTCCGACGGACGGGAAGGCTACAGCATCGAAACGCTGGCGGAACCGCTGGACCGGGGCACCCGCATCGTCATCCGCCTGAAAGACGAATATGAAGAATTCTCCCAGGAATACCGCGTCAAGGAACTCCTGCGCCGCTACTCCAACTTCGTGGGGTTCCCCCTCAACTTCAACGGAGAACACATCAACACCGTCCAGGCCATCTGGTCCAAGTCCAAATCTGACGTGAAGCCGGAGGAATATGACGAGTTTTACCAGTTCATCTCCCATACGGATGAAAAGCCCCTGTCCTACATGCACTTCAGCGCGGACGCCCCTATTGCCCTGAATGCCCTGCTTTTCATCCCCAGGCGCAATCCGGAAATGTTCGGGTTCGGCCGCGTGGATGCCAACGTGTCCCTGTACTGCAAGCGCGTGCTGATTGACGCCAAGCCGGAAGGCCTGCTGCCGGAATGGCTCCGCTTCCTGAACGGCGTGGTGGACAGCGAAGACCTGCCCCTGAACATTTCCCGCGAAATGCTTCAGGACAATTCCCTGGTGCGCAAAATCAGCGACATCATCACCAGGCGCTTCATCAAGCATCTGGAAAAACTGGCGAAGGACGACAAGGAAACCTACAGGGAATTCTACGCGCAATTCTCCCGCTACCTGAAAGAAGGCGTCGTCACCTCCTGGCCGAACAAGGAATCCCTGGGCAAGCTGCTCCGCTTTGAATCCACGTCCACGGAACCGGGGGAAACGACCTCATTTGAGGAATACCTTACCCGCATGAAGGAAGGGCAGACGGCCATTTACGCGCTTACCGGCCCTTCCCGCTCCCATCTGGAAAACAGCCCGTACCTGGAAGCCTTCAAGGCCCGCGGCTATGAAGTGGCCTTCTTCACGGACCACGGGGACGAATTCGTGCTGGACTCCCTGTCCAGCGTGGACGGTAAGCCCGTCACGATGATCGACCGCGCCGACGTGGAACTCCCCGCCCTGGAAGAGGAACAGAAAGACGCCCTGCCCCAGGAGGAAGCCGCGGCCCTGGAAGAATGGCTGAAAGGACTGTACCCGGACAAATTCTCCAAAGTCACCCTGGGCAAGCGCCTGGTCAGCGGAGCCGCCGTAGCCCTGCAAAGCGGCAATGACATGGGGCCGGAAATGAGGGCGTACATGAAAGCCATGGGTCAGGAAGTGCCGGAAAGCCACCCGCAGCTGGAACTGAACCCCTCCAACCCTCTGGTGAAAAAGCTTTCCGCCTTGCGGACGGAAAACCCGGAACTGGCGCAAATGGTGGCGGACCAGATCGCGAATACCGCCCTGCTCCGCGCCGGCATGCTGGACGATCCCGCCGTGCTGGCCCAGTCCTCCCAGGCCCTGATGGAACAGCTCCTGCTGAAGTAGGGGCCCGGAAGAAACAGCTTCCTTCCCCAACGCCGCTCCCAGCCCTCCCCGCCGGGGGCGGCTTTTTCATTTCTCTTCCCGCCATGAACGCGTTACGCCACATGCCCCGCCACGTTCTATTCCTGAGGCTGGCCTATCAAGCGGGCATGTGCCTGCTGGCCCTGGTCGCCGTAACGCTGACCGCCATTGACCTGACAACGGAAGCGGCGGAATGGGAAGTCACGGCGGACCGCACCATCTACTGGATTTTTGTGCTGGATTATGTGATCCGCTTCTCCATCAGCCGGTCCAAATGGCTCTTCGTTAAGGAACACCCCTGGGATTTGCTGGCCATTATTCCCTTTGACGCCCTGTTCCGCCTGTTCAGATTCGCCTCGCTGGGAGAAATCTTAAGGCTCGCCAGATATCTGGACCTGTTTTCCTATGCTATGAGGTTCACCATGCGCATCCGGCGTTTCTTCAACACGAACGGATTCAAGTATATCTGCATCGCCGCCCTGGTCATCATCCTGCTGGGGGCCGTAGGCATCCATCTGGCGGAAGGCATGAGTCTGCCCAACGGCATCTGGTGGTCCTTCGTCACGGCTACCACGGTAGGCTACGGGGATACCTATCCGGTCACCACTTCAGGCAAATTCCTGGCTGTATTCCTGATGCTCACGGGCATTGGATTCGTGGGAACGCTCACCAGCACCATCACTTCCTTCTTTCTGAATCCCCACGGCAGAGAAGCGCTGCCGTACCGGGAGGAGGAAATTGAGGCCATCAAAAAGAAACTGGACGACCTTTCCTCCATGACGGATGAAGACATAGACACCATGGCGGCCCTGCTGAAGACCCTTCGGGACGCTCCCCATCCCCACGCTGAAGCAAAGGAGGAAACATCACCTTCCGGCTCTTCCACAATCTGAAAACAGGTCATCTTCAGGAGCGTGACAACTCTGATGAAAATTCCCTATTCCCTCCTTCGGCGCCACAACGCCGCCGCAAGTCCCAGCAGGGATAACCCCGCCGCTCCAGGTTCCGGGACCTGGAACCGGCGCCATGTTCTGGACGCACAGCTTTGTTTCTCCCGTTCCGTTAAAGAAAGACTGACAAAAATCCGTCTGGAATTGCGCGGTCAAAGGCGGACAATCCCCTGCGCCGGGAGCGTCCATCGCCCCTCTTTTTTTCAACCTTTCCGCCATTCTCCAACCATGCCAGCAACCAGCCCTCCCCGCGCCTGGGCCGAAATCGACCTTGGGGCCATCCGCCATAACCTGAATGTCGTCAAACAGGCGGCCAAAGGGGAATATTACATGCCCGTCGTGAAGGCCGGCGCCTATGGCCACGGCCTGGAACAGGTTTGCCGCACGCTGGATTCGGAAGGCATCGCTTTCTTCGGGGTGGCCAATGTGGGAGAAGCCCGGCGCATCAGCCAGGCGGGCTGCCGCACCCGCCCTTACATCCTGGGCCCCGCGTTCCCGGAGGAACGGGAGGAAATCGTGCTGAACGGCTGGCGCTCCTTCATTTCCACCATGGAGGAAGCCGCGCATTACAATTCCCTGGCGCGGCTGTACGGAAAGACGCTGCCCATCCACCTTTCCGTGGATACGGGAATGGGCCGCGGCGGATTCCTGCCGGACCAGCTTGAAGAACTGCTTTCCCGCCTGGGAGAACTGGACAGCCTGCATCTGGAAGGCCTGGGCGCTCACCTTCCCTGCGCGGACGAGGACCGGGAGATTACGCTCAGGCAAATCTCCCGCTTTGAACAGATGGCCGCCCGCATCCGGGAAAAACTGCCTTTGAAGTACTGCCACCTGGCCAACAGCGCCGCCTCCCTGGATTATGAAATTCCCTCCAACAACATGTGCCGCCCCGGCCTGGTGCTGTACGGTTTTTCCCCCATTCCCTCCCCATGGGCCGCGCAATTGAAGCCGGCCATGGCCCTTTTTTCCCGCCTGACGGTGGTGCGCACGCTGCCGGAAGGCCACGGCATTTCCTACGGGGGCACCTTTGTGACGGACCACCCCACCAGGGTGGCGACCGTAGGCATAGGCTATGCGGACGGCTACCTGCGTTCCCTGGCCCACAAGGGCGCCCGCGTCATGGTGGACGGCGTTTCCTGCCCCCTTCTCGGGCGCGTGACGATGGACCAGATCATGGTGGACGTCAGCCGGGCGCCGCACGCGGAACCGGGCATGACCGCAGAAATCATGGGGCCGCATATCCCCGTGACGGAACTGGCGGAAAAGGCCGGCACCATTTCCTGGGAGATTTTTACCGGAATAGGCCCCCGAGTACCCCGCCACTATACCCACTAAACCAGGCAGGAGGGAAAAGGGCCACGCCGGCCGCCCATTTCTGGGGGCTTCTTTCCCGATTGACGGACAGACAGAAATATCGTTTAGTTAGCCAGTATGATGAAGGTTTCCACCAGAGGACGTTACGCGCTGCGCCTGATGATTGACCTCGCCCAGCACCGCGACGAGGGTTACATCTCCCTGAAGGAGATTTCCGCCAGGCAGGACGTTACCGTACGTTATCTGGAACAGATTATCGCCATCCTTTTGAAAGCGGGATTCGTCCAGAGCTTCCGGGGAAAGGCCGGCGGATACCGCCTTTCCAGGCATCCGCGCGAATATACTACGGAAGATATCCTGAAACTGACGGAAGGCTCCCTCCTGCCCCTTTCCTGCACGGCTTCCCACGAGAATCCGTGCCCGCGGGCGGCCGGCTGCGCCACGCTGCCTTTCTGGCGCGGGCTGCAACAAGTCATTGAGAATTATTTGCGCCGCGTAACTCTGGAAGATCTGGCCGAACAGCAGAAGGAAATCGGCTGCGACTACGGAGCAGGCATTTAAGCAGCGGCCGCGGGCCTGAACATTTCCCCTTCCTTTCCCATTCCGGCCCATGTCCCGTTTTTTTTACCCGGAGCTTGACATCTGCTTTCCTTTTCATTATTTATTCCCTAGTTTTCCGATAGGAATATAAAAACCATGAGTAAGAACCATCGATTTGAAACACGCCAGATCCATGTGGGTCAGGAAAGTCCGGATCCGGCCACCGATGCGCGCGCCGTGCCTATTTACGCCACCACTTCGTATGTCTTCAAAGACTCGGAACAGGCGGCAGGCCGTTTTGCCCTGGCGGAGCCGGGCAATATTTATAACCGCCTGATGAACCCTACCGCAGATGTTTTTGAAAAACGCATCGCCTCCCTGGAAGGAGGGGCGGCCGCGCTGGCCGTCTCCACCGGGGCTGCCGCTGTCACGTATGCCATCCAGAACATCGCCCGGGCCGGGGACCACATCGTTTCTTCTTCCACCGTATATGGCGGGACGTACAATCTCTTTGCCAATACGCTGGCGGACGCTGGCATAGAAACCACTTTTGTGGATGCAAGGGACGTTCAGAATTTTTCCAGAGCCGTCCGGAACAATACCAAGGCCCTGTACGTGGAAAGCCTGGGCAACCCGAACTGCGACATCGTGGATATGGAAGCGCTGGCGGAAGTGGCTCACGCCCACGGCATCCCGCTCATTGTGGACAGCACGTTCGCCACGCCCTTCCTGTTCCGCCCCCTGGAACACGGAGCGGACATCGTGGTGCATTCCGCTACCAAATTCATCGGCGGCCACGGCACGGTGATGGGCGGCGTGATTGTGGACGGCGGTAAATTCGACTGGACGCAGAACGACAAGTTCCCCGGCATCAGCAAGCCCAACCCCAATTACCACGGAGCCGTGTTCGCTGAGGTATGCGGCAATCTGGCCTATATCGTCAAAATCCGGGCCACCCTGCTGCGGGATACGGGATCCACCATCAGCCCGTTCAACTCCTTCCTGCTGCTTCAGGGGCTGGAAACACTCTCCCTGCGGGTGGAACGCCATGTGCAAAACGCCCTGCGCGTAGCGGACTATCTGGCCTCCCATCCCCAGGTGGAGAGGGTGAACCATCCCTCCCTGCCGGACCATCCGGACCACGACCTTTACAAGAGATACTACCCGAACGGGGGCGGCTCCATCTTCACCTTTGAAATCAAGGGTGGCGCTGAAAAAGCTCGCAAGTTCTGCGAAAGCCTGGAACTATTCTCCCTGCTCGCGAACGTGGCGGACGTCAAGTCCCTGGTGATTCATCCAGCCTCCACCACCCATTCCCAGATGACGGAGGAGGAACTGAAGGCGGGAGGCATTACGCCATCCACCGTGCGGCTTTCCATCGGGACGGAACATATCGACGATATTCTGGAAGATCTGGAACAAGGCTTCCGCGCCATTCTCTAACGATTTAACGGCAGCAACGCTCTTTTCCTACAAGCCATGAGAATTTACAAAAACATTACGGAACTGATCGGCGGCACCCCGTTGCTGGAACTGACCAATTACGAACGCAGGAATGGCCTGAACGCCACGCTCCTGGCCAAGCTGGAATACCTGAACCCTGCCGGCAGCGTGAAAGACCGCATTGCCCAGGCCATGATTGATGCGGCGGAAGCCGCCGGGAAGCTGAAGCCGGATTCCGTCATCATTGAGCCCACCAGCGGAAACACGGGCATCGGCCTGGCGGCGGTGGCCGCTTCACGCGGGTACCGGATTATATTGACCATGCCGGAGACGATGAGCGTGGAACGCCGCAACCTCCTGAAAGCCTACGGCGCGGAACTGGTGCTGACGGACGGCGCGCTGGGCATGAAGGGAGCCATCGCCAAGGCGGAGGAACTGGCCGCGGGACTGCCCAACAGCTTTATCCCCGGCCAGTTCGCCAACCCGTCCAACCCGGAAGCGCATTTCCGCACCACGGGCCCGGAAATCTGGAATGATACAGAAGGCAAAATGGATATTTTTGTGGCGGGCGTGGGTACCGGAGGCACCATCACAGGCGTGGGCAAGTACCTTAAATCCCGTAATCCGGACATCCGGATCGTGGCTGTGGAGCCGTTCTCCTCCCCCGTGCTGACACAGGGCACGGCCGGCCCCCACAAGATTCAGGGCATTGGCGCGGGCTTCGTGCCGGAAACGCTGGACACCTCCGTGTACGACGAAGTCATCGCCGTCACCAATGAAGACGCTTTCTCCACAGGGAAGGAACTGGCGCGCACGGACGGCGTGCTGACGGGTATTTCCTCCGGAGCAGCTCTCTGGGCCGCCACACAGGTGGCGCGGCGCCCGGAGAATGAAGGAAAGACCATCGTCGTCCTGCTGCCGGACACGGGGGACCGCTATCTTTCCACCCCTCTGTTTACGGACTGATTCCTTCCATTCCCTGCCATGAAAAAATTCAATCTCCATCTCTACCTGGTCACGGATGAAGCATCCAAATGCCGCCTCAGCCTTCTGGAAACCGTACGGAAAGCGGCGGACGGAGGAGTTACCATCGTGCAGTACCGCTCCACCAATCCGGATGCGGGAACCTGTTACCGGGAAGCTTTGCCCATACGGGATTTCCTGGCTTCCCGCGGTATTCCCTTCATCGTCAACAACCGCATTGACCTGGCTCTGGCGCTGGAAGCAGACGGCGTCCACATCGGCCAGAGGGATCTTCCGGTTCCATCCGTCAGAGCCATGATCGGCCCGGATAAAATCCTGGGACTGTCCGTCTCCAATAAGGAACAGCTCCGCGCCGTGGATGCCTCCCTGGTGGACTACCTGGGCATGGGCCCCGTCTTTCCCACCATTTCCAAGCTGAACGCCCCTCCCGTGCTGGGCGTGGAAGGCTTCGCCGCTCTGGCTTCCCAATCTCCCCTGCCCGTTGTCGCCATCGGCGGCCTGGACGCGGAACGGGCCCGTCAAGTGCGCGCCACGGGAACCGCCTCCGGAATTGCCGTTGTCTCCGCCATTTGCGGAGCGGAGAATCCGGAAGCCGCCGCACGGGCTCTTGCCTGACGGACGGACCGCAGGAAACACTGGACAATCAAGCACTTGTTAACGCCATGCTTTCATCGACAGACCTTGTTCAAGCCGTTACCGCCGATTTGGAAAAAATCCGGGAAACGGCCCCGCTGGTTCTTTCCCTGACCAATTCCGTCGTCCAGCCCCTGACGGCCAATCTCCTGCTGGCCATAGGCGCCGTCCCCGCCATGCTCAACGACGCGGAAGAAGCGGTGGACATGCTCCGCAGCGGAACAGGCGCCCTGCTGGTCAACCTGGGCACCGTGACGCGCGAACAGGGAGCCGCCATGCAAACGGCGGTGCGGGAAGCCAACCGGCTGAATATCCCCTGGGTGCTGGATCCTGTGGCCGTAGGGGCTCTTTCCCTGCGCACGCGGCTGGCGGAGCAATTGAAGGAACAATCCCCCCGCATCATCCGCGGAAACGCTTCTGAAATCATGGCCCTGGCCGGCTATTCCTCCGTCACGAAAGGTCCGGAAAGCACCAGCTCCAGCGCAGACGCCCTGCATGCGGCCAGGGAACTGGCCCTGCACACGGGGGCGGCCGTGCTCGTTACGGGGCGTACGGATTATTCCACGGACGGCCGCCAGGTAACCGCCACGGAAAACGGCCACGCCATGATGTCCCGGGTCACGGGCGTGGGCTGTTCCATGGGAGCCCTGTCCGCCGCCTGCGCCGCCGTCTCCCCCACCCCCCTGCAGGCGGCCGTTTCCACGGCCGTACTCATGGGCATTGCCGGAGAAATGGCCTTTGAACAAAGCCCCTCCCCCGGTTCCTTTGCCGTATCATTGCTGGACAGCCTTTACGCCCTTTCTCCGGAAGACGTTGTCTGCAGAGCGCGCTTTCTTTCCCTTTGACAGTCTTCTCTTCCCCGGAAAGCAACTCCGCTGCCATGCACACGGCCTGACCCGGAAATCTCCGGAAGGGGAAGCACATCACCAGGAGCTGCCCGGGAGAGGGGAACCTCCGGCACCCTCCCCGCTAGAACAACCTGCGCCATATTTTCAGGCATTCCGCCTGCGGAGCAGGAAGCGGCATGCCGGGGACCTGACGAATCCCGGCACAGCCATTTGCCTATGCCGACCGCAAGAGCGCCGGAACCTCAAGCGGATTTAGTGTTGAGAAATACCTGCGGCCTTTTATAATGGAGGCAACCCATTTCAACATGGCAAACTCCACTACCACGCAAAAACTCTGCAACTGGTTCATTCAGCAGGCGAACGCCAAGGGGCTCATCCTGACGCCCGTCAAACTGAACCATCTGGTCATTCTGGCGGACTGGTGGCATCTGCACCGGACTGGCGCTTTCCTGATCAATGAACGGGTGGAAGCCTGGCCTTCCGGTCCGGTACTCCCTTCCATTTATCATGAATACAAGGATCAGCCGCCCTACTCTTCCATAGAGCATCCCAGCCGCCGCCAGCCCCCTTTGGAGGAGGAAACGGATATTATCCTCTTTCTGGAGCATATCTGGAACGTCTATGGCAAATATACGGCCCAGCAGCTCGGACGCATCAACACCGCCCCGTCCTCCCCATGGAAGCAGTCCCAGGGCAGGCATGAACAGGCGCACCGCCAGCAAATCACGGAGGAACACGTACAGGCGTACTTTAAAAGCCTGGCCGGATAATTCCGGAAAAAACAGCCTGCCGCTTACCTGTACAGCCTTTTTCCAATCAAAACATATCTTTGAGTAAAAAAAAACTTGCAAAAAACGGCCTCTTCCGCTTTAATGCGCCCGCGCACAAAAGCGCCCGTTACATAGCCCTATAGTGTAATCGGTAACACAGCGGATTCTGGTTCCGTATTTTGGGGTTCGAGTCCTCATAGGGCTACCACTTCTAATAAAAAGGTCGTCTCTCCGGAGGCGGTCTTTTTATTTTCTTTCTATTACCGATTCCGCGCCGGACAACAAGGAGACGGCAAAAAATCTGGAAGCAAAAGATGATTCTTTGACAGAATCTGTTTCCTCCCCGTTTATATTGGAAATATGGCACGGCCCTTACCCATTCTCGGCGGCATTCTGCTCTCCTTCTCCCCTCCGGCAGAAGCAACAGCCCAATACAGCATTATCCCTGAGCCGTCCAGAACGGAACTCAGGCAGGAAACAGCTAAAACTTTACAGCTTCTTTCCGACCAGGAAGTTCCGACCCTGGGAACGGACGCCTACCGGCTCACAGTCACCCCGCAGGGGGCGCACCTTGCTTCCGGAGGAAGGGAAGGCAGAATTTACGGGCTGGCAACCCTCCGCCAGCTCCGGGACCAGCTGGCGGGACAGCCGGAGGGCATTCCCTGCGGCGTCATCACGGACAAGCCGCGCTATCCGTGGCGCGGCCTCATGGTGGATCCCGCGCGGCATTTCATCCCCGCGGCCGATCTGAAAAAATTTGTGGATATGATGGCCTACTACAAATTCAACAGGCTGCACCTGCATCTGACGGACAACCAGGGCTGGAGGCTGCCCGTGCCCGGCTACCCCAAATTGAAAAGCGTCGCATCCAGGCGGGAGGAAAGCTTCGGAGACGGAATCCCCCACGAAGGGATGTACACCAAACAGGAACTGAAGGAGCTGGTGGCGTACTGCGCAGCGCTCGGCATTGAGGTCATCCCTGAAATAGACGTGCCGGGGCACAACCAAGCCCTGGCGGCAGCCTACCCGGAATTCTTCTGCTTCCCGAACCCGGATACGAAAGTGAAGACCGATGAAGGCGTCACCCTCCACCTCATTTGCCCGCACAAACCGGAAGTCTGGAAATTTTATGCCGCTGTTTTCAAGGAACTCAAAGATATTTTCCCGTCCGGCATCGTCCATCTGGGCGGCGATGAAGCACCCCTGGAAAAAACCTGGGCCAAATGCCCCCTCAGCATCCAGTACCGGGAGCAAAAAGGCATGAAGGACGTCCACGAGGAATTGAAGGAATTCATCAAAAAAATGTCCTCCATGCTGGCTGGTCACGGCAAGCGCATCCAACTATGGTATGAAAAACCGTGGGCCAGGACCAACATCTACAACAAAGGAGACACCGTCTTCACCTGGCGCATGGGACTGACACCGTCCACCATCACGGAGACGAAAAAGCAGGGGCTCTCCCTGATCATTGCTGCTGGGGAACACTGCTACCTGGACTATCCGCAACTTCCAGGGCAAAGCAACCGGGGATGGATGCCCACCACCACGCTGGAGCAAAGCTACAGGCTGGACCCCGCCTACGGCAGACCAGAAAAGGAAACAAACCATATCACCGGCGTTCAGGGCACCGTGTGGGGAGAACATCTCCCTACCCTGAACCACATTCTCTACCGCGCCTATCCGCGTGCCTGCGCCATTGCGGAAGCCGGCTGGTCACCAATGAGCGTGCGCTCCTGGGAAAACTTCCGGCGCAGACTGGCCGACCACCGTCAATTCATCCTCAAACGCTTCAATTATGATATGGAGCGCACCAAAGAAAACGAACCGCCTTTCAAATAATCCGCACTCTCTTTTCCCATGAGCAACATCAAATTTGCACGTCCGCACCGCCCTTCCGTAGAAGAACTGGCCCAGGGAGTACTGGCCGGAAACCGCGCCCTGCTGGGAAGGGCCATTACACTGATAGAAAGCAATGCCGTCCGGGACCAGGAATCTTCCCGCGCCCTCATCTCCAGGCTCCTTCCCCATTCGGGCAATGCCGTCCGCATCGGCATTACGGGCGTTCCGGGCGCCGGGAAATCCTCTTTCATTGAAGCCTTCGGCACTTACCTATGCAAAAAAGGGTTCAAGGTGGCTGTGCTGGCTATTGACCCGTCTTCTTCAGTCTCCCGAGGTTCCATTATGGGAGACAAAACACGCATGGAGGAACTCTCCGGAGAGGAAAACGCCTTCATCCGCCCTTCCCCCTCCGGCGGCTCTTTGGGCGGCGTAGCCCGGAAAACGCGTGAAACCATGATTGCATGCGAAGCCGCGGGCTTTGACATTATTCTCATTGAAACCGTGGGGGTCGGCCAGTCGGAAACTACGGTACGCTCCATGGTGGACATTTTCATGCTCCTGCTCATCACCGGAGCCGGGGACGATCTCCAGGGCATCAAGCGGGGCATCATGGAACTGGCGGATATCCTGGTAGTTACCAAGGATGACGGCGACAACCGCCAGCGCGCCGCAGCCCACTGCCAGGAACTGAAAATGGTACTCCACTACCTGCAAAGCCCCACTCCCGGCTGGACGCCCTCCGTCCTCACCTGTTCCTCCCTGGAGGGACGCGGCCTGGACAGCATTGAAGAGACGCTCTTCCGCTTCCGGGACAGCATGAAGGAATCCGGATTCTGGTACAGCCGCCGCCGGAGCCAGTCTTTTGAACAGCACCCCGCCGTAGCGTCCCGCATGCCCATTCTGGAAAATATGGTGGCGGGGGACAAAATGGACCCCGTTTCCGCCGCACATGACCTGCTGAGCCACTTCACTTATCCCGCGCCCGGACATTAAAGAAATCTTCCAGCACCCTGGCGTAAACTTTCTTTTTAAACTCCGGTAGCCACTCCAGCTTAAATTCGGCTGGGGCTATCCACTTGTAGTCGCAAAACTCCCGGTCATCCAGGACGGGTTCCGGAGCATCCGCATGCAGCCGGCACAGGAAATACTCCTGCTCCTGCCCAACAAAAGGCTGCCGCCGCTTTTCACGGACATACTCCAGCACCTCCGGCGGATAATCGTAACGATACCCCTTCCGGGATTCCACAATATCATACTGGGACGGCAAAAACCCCACTTCCTCCCCAATCTCGCGCCGCACGGCTTCCAAAGCCGTTTCCCCCGGGTCAATTCCGCCCTGGGGAAACTGCCAGGCTCCTTTCTGCCCGGAACGCTCGCAAATCAACAATTTCCCGTCCTGCCGGACCATCATCCCCGCAACATTCGGACGATACAATCTTTCCATGCCCTGTTCATTAACATACCCTTTTCCGCATTTCCAGCCATGTTCTTTCCATAAACCCGTTAAAAACGGGCAAAAAAATCCTTTTACAGATTTTTCCCCCCTACTTCAAGGCACACCGAATATCAACCGCCTTCCACCAGAAGAATAAGCGGTATAAAAAAACGAAAAACTTCCCGTTTACGGCGGGAATTCCGGGAAATCAGCTAAAAACTTTAGTAATCAGATATTAACATACTGCCATTTTTCTAACATTGTTCTTTATTGGCAAGTCTATTGTTCCTGCAAAGTAAAATATGGGAACCGGCCTTCCTCTTACTTTTCACGCGTTCCGTTAATAAAACTCCGATCATGAAAACAAAAATGAACTACTTGACAGCCACGCTTCTGGCAATATTTGCATGGGGCGGTACAGGCGTCGGTATAGCAAAACAATCCAAAAAGGCGCTAAGGCATCCCGTTGAAGACAACAAAAAATCTCCCGGAGTTTACGATGCGAATCAAAATGACCGTCAAGGCATCCAAGATGCGGAACAAGGCCCCGGGGACAAACCGGTTACGTGGAGCATTTCCCGTCCCAATGCCAAAAACGCGCTGTCTGAAGTCACAAAAGGAATTTACCAGATTCACGGCGGAGGTTTTCCGAACATAACTATTATTGAAGGACGGGAAGGCATCATGATCATTGCCCCTTTCGTCCCGAAAGAAACCATGGCCGAGAGTCTTGACCTCTATTACCGGAAGGCGGGAAAACGGCCAATCAAGGCTGTTGTAGATGCACATCCACATACCAACTATTTTGCCAGTACCAAAAGAACGGCATCCGGGCTGGACATAGACGGCATAGAAATGGAATTCATGGCGGTTCCCGGAATGGGGGCCTCTTCTGCCGCACTGATGTATTTTCCCCAATTCAAGGCGCTTTTTTATGGAGAGGACACGGCAAGCGCCATACATGATATCTGCACTCTGGGAGTATCCAGAATAAGGGATGCAAAAAACAGGTGGAAAGCCCTTGATCAAGCCATTCAGCGTTATGAAGACAAAATAGAGATTTTGTTCTCACAACACCATTGGCCCAGAATAGGAAAAGAAAATATCAAACGGTTCCTGGCCAGGGAATGCCGCAACCGCAAATACATGCATGACCGGATATTGAACCTGGTTAGCAAAGGGTATTCCCCCGCAGAAATTGAGGGAATAATCAATCCGATTCCGGAAAGCGGCAGAATCAGGAATAGCCCTCCGGAAATCACCGGGCAAAAGGACTATCGTCAAGACGCCGGGACATTAAGGAACGTTATGTCTGCCCATCTAAAAAGAGGAAACATAAGGAATCTGGTAAAAAATATGTGGAAACAATTCGGTTATCAAACGGAATCCGCATTCCGGAACGATGAACTTCTCGTCAATGCCGGAGAACCGGGAATCGGGCTGCTTAAAAACTCCCGCGAACTCACGTTGACGGACACTTTATATGCCCTGACTCCGGAACTGCTGTTCGACTATTTGGGCGTCAGCCTGAATAGTGAGAAATCCAAAGGGAAAAAACTGGCTTTCAACTGGATTGCCCAAAACGGAAGATCATACGGCTTCTGGATTGAAAACGAAGTGCTGATGTACCGCGAAGGAAAACTGGTCAAACATCCCGACGCAGTCATCACCGGAGACAGGCTCCACTTCGCCCTGGTCGCCATGCGGGCAATGCCCTTAAAGACAGCTCTGGACAAAGGCATGATTAAAATTGAAGGCAATACGGATAAATTCAGGGAATTGCTCGGATGCATGGATAAGTTCCATGGAAATTTCCATGCCATAACACCCTGATTCCATTACCTTTTTACGTACGTTTCAGGTTTTTCATCCGGAAACAGGAGTATTGGCATTTTCTATCAATATCATGAACTGTGCCAGTAAATATTATTCAAACAGTCATGTATTCCGGCGCAAGGGAGCAACTGAAAAAAGGGATGACATTTATCCATGAACAGACATGTTCTTCCCCGCAAACATTCAACGATTTTTCCTTCCCATACAGTAAGAGCTGATATTAAATAGAAAGCATGAAACGATTCTGCCTTCCTGTTTTAGCTCTATTTGTTTGTGCAGCCGCACCTCTTTCCGCCCAGTCCAAAAAAGGAGCCGCCGTCCCGTCCACGGATGACTACAACCAGAGCCAGTTCTGGATAGGCAATTTTCCGGAGGGGCAGTATGTGGTGCATCTCAGCCGGATTGTAGCGGTGGCGCAGCACAGGTATATTCTGGACAATGCCTGCATGGTGTATGAAGTAACGCTGATTACCCTGGGGAATACGCCCACCAAGTTTTATTATCTGGAAACGCTGGGTCAAAATTCCGGTATCAACGCCATCAAGAATGTGACTGACCGTGCGAAGGAGCTTGGGGCCGGCGCCGTCAACCGGGCAACGGGAGGCAGCATTGACCCGGATACAACCGTCGCAAAAGCTTACCCGAATACGAATACCGTGGAATTCCGTGTAGCTACCCTGGAGCAGCTCAACAAAATGTATGCTTCCCTTCTCAAGGCGTGGCAGGACGGGAAAGGGAGGACGTTCAGGCCCTGACGGCTTGAATCAGTAATTAGAGAACAGCGCCGGGCGGTCAGATTTCAATCCGCGGGCTGCAAGTACGGTTTTTACACTCATCTCTCATCACTGCTAAATGTATTTCCTCTCCATCATGTGGGCCTTCAAAGGATCCGCAGAAAAGAGGTGGGTGAGGCCGATCGCCAGAGCGTCGGCGGCATCGGATTCCGGCGTTTCCCGGAGTTCCAAAAGAGCCCGCACCATGAAGGCGACCTGCGTTTTTTGAGCGGCCCCGCGCCCTACGACGGAGAGCTTCACGCTTTTGGGGGAATATTCCATAATACGCAGCCCGGCTTCCGCCGCGGCAATGACCACGGCCGCCTTGGCCGCCCCCATCGTGATGGCCGTCTGATGAGACTGGACATAGATGATGCGCTCCACCGCCATTTCATCCGGGTTCCATTTGTCAATGAGATTGCCCAAATGCTGCTTGATAGCAAGCAGGCAGCCGGACTGGGACACGCTCCGGGGAATGGATAGCGTTCCA
>OHCS01000600.1_pt1 | contig 19331 bp, 17 predicted proteins | sample 1566741 | NCBI WGS metagenome assembly OHCS01 (sample SAMEA3879604, study PRJEB24766) | human gut metagenome | biome: human-associated habitat; feature: feces | place: USA | collected 1985/1987 | reverse complement strand
AGGAAGTACATGACTGCGTTCCAGATCGAAATTATCGTTCGGGCCATAGAGGTTGGTAGGCATTACAGCAATATAATTCGTACCGTATTGCAGGTTGAAGCTTTCGCACATTTTCAGTCCGGCAATCTTAGCTATGGCATAGGGTTCATTGGTGTATTCCAGGGGAGAGGTAAGAAGTACTTCTTCTTTCATGGGTTGCTCGGCATCGCGTGGATAAATGCAAGTGCTGCCCAGAAAGAGGAGTTTCTTTACATTGTGGCGGAAGATACTGTTTGCCATGATGCCGCCTACGAAAGCGGCAGCAAGGAATACATATTCCGGTTGTTCTTCATCAAAGAATCTACGAACGGCAATGGCGTCCAGTAAGTCGACTTCTTTGTGGGTTTTGCCAATAAGATTGGTATATCCTTTATCTTGCAGGTTCTTCCAGATTGCAGAACCTACCAGGCCACGATGACCTGCTACGTAGATTTTGGCGTTTTTGTCTAACATTATATTTTAAGTTTTATGTATTAATTCTCTTGTGATCTCAGATACAGCTTTCTCACAAACTTCATGTCATGCGTTGCCATAATCTTCACGAGATCTTCAAAGCTGGTTTGTCTTGGGTTCCAGCCCAAAAGTGTTTTGGCTTTGGTAGGATCACCCAGCAATTGTTCAACTTCGGCAGGACGGAAGTATTTTGAATCTACTTCTACAATGATTTTGCCTGTCTTCACATCAATGCCTTTTTCTTCGATACCTTCACCTTCCCAACGCAGTTCAATACCTACTTCTTTGAAGGCGAGTGTGGCAAACTCACGAACAGTATGCATTTCTCCTGTGGCAATCACGAAATCTTCCGGTGTATCATGCTGAAGAATGAGCCACATACACTCTACATAATCTTTCGCATATCCCCAATCACGGCAAGCATCAAGATTACCCAAATACAATTTGTCTTGAAAACCTTGAGCGATACGAGCTGCAGCTAAAGAAATTTTTCTTGTCACAAATGTTTCACCACGTCGTTCACTCTCATGATTAAAGAGAATACCGTTCACGGCAAACATATCATAACTTTCCCGATAATTCTTTGTAATCCAGAAACCATATTGCTTGGCTACCCCATAAGGACTACGAGGATAGAAAGGAGTAGTTTCTTTCTGAGGTACTTCTTGAACTTTACCAAAAAGTTCAGAAGTAGAAGCTTGATAAATTCGCGTTTTCTTCTCCAAACCAAGAATACGAACAGCTTCAAGCATACGAAGTGTTCCTATAGCATCAGCTTCAGCCGTATATTCAGGAACATCAAAAGATACTTTTACATGACTTTGCGCAGCAAGATTATAGATTTCATCAGGCTGCACCTGCTGAATTATACGAATTAACGAACTACTATCAGTCATATCTCCATAATGAAGATTGATCAGACGGTCTTTTTTCATATCCCGCACCCATTCATCAAGATATAAATGCTCAATACGTCCTGTATTAAAAGATGAAGAACGACGAAGAATGCCGTGAACTTCATAACCTTTTTCTATTAAAAACTCGGCAAGGAATGAGCCATCCTGACCTGTTATTCCTGTTATTAATGCTATTTTTCCCATTCGATCACTTATTTAAATTCTTAATGTATCTATACATTTTTCTTTTAGGATAGGCTACAAAATCATAAAATACTTTATAGCCTATAGAAGTATAAAAACCTTGTGCTTTTGCATTATCCTCAAAATCAGTAGTTAAAGATAGACAATCACCCCCTCTTTCAATCACTATTTTTTCTAATTCATTAAGCAGTTTTTTTCCTATTCCCTCCCCCTGACAAGAAGTATCAACGGCAATAGATAATAATTCAGCATAATTACCTTTATCTTTTACTGAAGAGCCTTTTTTCACTAAATTTTTATACAACCTTGCAATAGACAAAGGACGAAAGAATAACAAACGAAAAGCAATAAAGGAATAATCAAGCAGATTTTCTTTTATAAGGCGAGAATGGAAAGAAGTCGATACCATCGTTGCAGCGCAAAAACCCAACAATTTCTCTTTTCTGTAATACCCCAATATAATGATAAAAAGCGATCACCCAAACTAGTCAAAAAGAAATCCGGGAAAGCGCGTTTATGAACAATAACAAGTGCATTTATATCTTTAATAGATATTTCTTTTACCTCAACACACATATGCTTCTATCAAATTTGTTATCAAAGATAAATTGTGTTTCTTCGAGAATCGTTCCATTGCATAATTAAAACCATTATATCCTTTTCGCTTTAAAATGCCGCTATTTTGCCATTGAATTGTCTCCTGTAATGCACAAATCAAAGCCAGCTCATTTTCCGCTTCTACAACCAAGCCGCAATCACTTTCCAGAATTGCTCTCGCTGTATCACTTTGCAAATCCAAAGAAGCTATTATAGGTTTCTGTGAAAACATATATGCTGGTAATTTAGAAGGAATTGAACTCATCGCTGCCCCTTTTTTTACAGGTAGAAGCATTATATCCGCTTGACTTTGTATCTCAGGAACTTTACCATCCGGAACATCCCAGAATTCAATTTCTGCACTTTGGTAATATTTTGCCAAATCCACACATGATTGCTTTCTAGAACCGCTTCCAGCAATAATTAATCTCGCCTTTTTCAAATTTGCTTTAACAAAAGAATGAATTAAGAATTCAACTCCTGCTACAGGACCAATATTCCCTAAATACATAAAGGATAAAATAGAATTCTTCTCACTCATTTCATGGCTGTTTTTATATGCAATAAAATCACTCTCATTCTGCCAGTTTTCCACAACAGTAATCATACGCCCATTCAGTTTCCTACTTCTCATCAAATACGTTTTCATATTGATAGAAATAGCTAATATATGAGTAGCATTATTAAGGATGTACTGATCAATAGGTAACAATGTAGAACGTATAACCCATGAAATAAATTTAGATTTTATTCTATTAGTAAATGATTCCGGATAAATATCTTGCACATGTACAATACATGGTATTTTATACTTCTTAGCAGTTTTTACTATCAAAGCCTGTGAAAATAGCGGCCATGAGTTTACATAAATACAAGAAAAGCGATTCCAATATCTCTCAATATATTTTTTACAATGTAAGCCAAAACTAAAGCTTTCATAAAAACGGCCTATTAATTTAGATTTAGGGCATACATAAGAGTCAAGCGTAATTTCTTCAAATTGGCTCACTTTATCTGCTTTTTTATTAAAAGAAAATCCATAAGGACGACTTGAGCGAGGATGTAGAACCGTTACTTTATAATCTTCCGACATTTTATCTGCAATATCAAATGATAATCGAGAAGACACAATAGGCTCAGGAGGAAAAACTGCAGTAATAATTAATATAGTCTTCATTTTGTATTTTTTAAATTCCCATTATAAGCTTCTTCATATAGAGACATCAGTTGTTCATACATCTTATCCCAGCTAAATCTCTTGACATTCTCAAGCCCCTTCCGTATCACTTCTGAACAAAGACTTTCATCCGACAATAGTTCCAGTTTACTACATAATTCGACCTTATCTAAGGTGTTCATTAACAGAGGTGTATCACCTATTATTTCTGGAATAGAAGAAGCATTATAAGCTATTACAGGACAACCTGCTTTCTGGGCCTCTAATACAGGAATACCAAACCCTTCATAAGAAGAAGGATAGACTAAAGCTTTAGCTCCATTATACAAAATATTCAACTGTTTATTTGAAACTCGTCCAGCATAATAATAGCGTTGATTACCAATATTTGAATCTAGAAAAGTTTTCTCTTCCTGAGTTAATGCAGATCCAACTATTATAATTCTCCAATCTTTATCACACATACTTTCTATTACTAATTTAAAATTCTTATAAGCCTTTCGCTCTCCCACAAACAATAAATAAGACCTATAACTATATGGTAAATTAGCACTTGCCACATTCTCCAAAGGATGATAATCGTCAGATACTCCATTATAAATCACATGAATCTTCTTTTCATCTACATCAGGTAAAAATTTAAGTAAATCTTTTTTAGTATTTTCTGATATACAAACAACATATTTTGATTTACGAATTGCATAATACTTTTGCCAACAGTGAATCCATTTATGTAAACCATGATAAAAATATTCATAAGTAAAATCATGAACTGTCGTTATATTAATGGCATTTGGATTTGAACTAATTCTAAAATATGATGAATGAAAAATAAAACTCTCACTTACATTTTTACAACTTACAGGTAGATAGCGCTTATATCTCAACATAAAACGAGGATATTTGATTATGGAATCCGGAGAAACTACCAGTTGCATACGTTGCATATTATTCACACAAGAATATTCTATAATTGTAACTTTTACACCAGAATATAACAATCGTTTAATAATCTCATACCATACAACAGAGATACCACCTGTCTTTTGTAAACTAAAAATTATATTATCAATCCAAATTTTCATTTTTCATAATTAATTTATCATCAATAATTAACATTCAACTTTACTTCACAGAATTATAAAAGATACTTTAACATGCTTTCTGTACAATAAAATTCAAAATAGATTTGAGCCTTTTAAAACATACCTAAGCAATAAGATGTCAAAATCAGACACTTATTATTTATTTGTAAAATCTTTAATTTTTTGTTCTTCTTTCAAGCTACACACCAACAAACAATCTTTATTTTCTGCTATTATATAGTCGTTCAAGCCCTCTACCACGACTTGTTTCTCTCCCTGCGTATGAACAATGCAATTTCGACAATTATACATCCTCACATCTTCACCAATACAAGCATTGCCATCCTCATCTTGCGGTAACAACATTCGGAGTGCGCCCCAACTACCCAAATCACTCCAACCAAACATAGCAGGAAGAGTGTATATGTTTTCTGCCTTTTCCATTACAGCATAATCAATGGATATCTTATCACATTTAGGAAATAACTTACTGACTGTTGCTTTTTCTATCTCTGTAAAAAAGTCTAATGACATTTCATCCATTACCTCCGACAGGCTGGGAGTATATCGCCTAATTACCTCATCAATAGTATTCACATTCCAAACAAAGATACCTGCATTCCAAAAATAATTACCTACTTGAAGATAGTACTTTGCAGTATTTAAATCTGGTTTTTCTCTAAAAGCTTCAACCCGATAAAGCTCCGTATTTCCAATCTTTTCAGCTGCATATATATAGCCATAACCCGTTTCAGGCCGATTAGGCTTTATACCTATCGTTACGATACTATTATTCAAGGCAGTAAACTCAAGCGCAGCATTTATAACTCTTTGAAATTCTACTATATCGACAACCAAAGCATCCGAAGGTGTAACAACAATATTTGCTAAAGTATGCAGTTTCTTTATTTTCCAACAGGCATACGCAATGCAAGGAGCCGTATTACGTGGAAGCGGCTCTGCAAGAATATTATCTTCTGACAATTCCGGCAATTGCTCTTTTACAATATCTACATATCTCTCGCTAGTTACCACCCAAAAGTTTGTCATAGGACAAAGCATCGAGAAACGCTCCACAGTCAATTGAAGTAACGATTTTCCACACCCTACTACATCTATAAACTGCTTGGGATACTCTTGAGTACTCATGGGCCAAAAACGGCTACCAATACCACCGGCCATAATAACAACATGTGTTTCCATTTTTCTTGTATTTCTATAAAATATTGAGGTTCATTTATCGAATTCGTACATAACCAATTCTGACTTATCGTTCAGGGAAATTACTGAAAGACATTTTTTGCCGAAAGCATTCAAAACATATTTTTGCATTTATTAATTCTGATTCCATAACATATAGTACTTTGGAAATTATCAAAACATGCATTTTAGATTGTAGATCCGAATCGCTCTCCTTCTGAAAAAATATTATAATAAGGTATATATATATCTTTGTAATACCCTTCAATAGAACCTTTTCTAAATTGAAAATAAAAATATAAGATTAATACCATGTACCAGACAATTTTTGTAGTACGACGATGATATTGAGATACTATTAATAATAGCATTACTGACAAACCACCTGTAAACAAAGAAGTAGCCCTTGCAAAATCAGGAATAATCTGTAGAAATAGTCTATTAAAGCTAATACCACAAACATATAAATTCAATAACACATTATATACTTGATTACCCATAAAGAACTTCTTTCGATAATAGCAAAATAATAACACAAAAAATATACTGCTTAAATATGTCAATAAATATTGCATCGGATTCATTGACAAACGATCAGGAATATCTCCTGTAACATAAGCATTCAATTTCTCTTGAAATGTATCACCTACACCAGCATATAAAATAGTTATTAACTTTAACACATTAGCAAATGTTGTTTCACCTAATAACCCTACTATAACAGCAATAGTAAAAATTCCTATTAGTACACTAAAAGAATATTCTTTTCTAACAAGAAAATACATAGGAAAGAATACAATCACACTTCTATGTATAGAAAATGCCAATAGAAAGAAACAGAGGAAAGGGAAAAACTTCTTATCTATTATATATTTATACGAACATAATATTATACTATTTGCCAATGTATATCTAATAGGAAATACCATTAACGCAAATGAAACCAATAATACCATACATTGGTTCACTTTCATATCTTTGGCGAAACGAGCAATAAAAAACAAGTTCAAGAAACATTCTACGAATAAGAAAACGGTAAACGAATCTGAAAAACCTCTTATCAGTTGGTTTAGGCAAGTATAACCAAGTTCAAAACCTGCCTCTTCTCGCCAAATAGAATTATTAGAATGAATAAAAAAATCATAATATGAAGTCCAATCCGTACCAGTTTTCCAGCGTAAAGATTGAAATAAACCTACTGCTAATATTCCACATAATAATAGCCATTTACGTTGTTTTGGCTTAATACATTCCTCTCCTATAACCAGAAGAGACAAAAAAATAAAGAGAAGTTGATAAATCACTTCGTATTAAATATTAATTCAAATAACTTTAACGATACATCAAATGAATATCTTTCATCAAACAATTTTCGAGAACATTCATTATATTTATACTTCAAATTTAAATTTCTAATAGCACAAATAAATTCATCAGCACTATCACACTGGATTGCCATAGAAGAATTAACATAATAACCAGTTAAGGCTTCCATTGTGGCTAAGATATATTTACCATACATAAGTGCTTCTGCTGTTTTAACCTTCATGCCACCTCCAGACAATATTGGCAATACCATAAAATCCGCCTTCTCATAGTATGGAGTCAAATCTGGTACATCACTCAAAATAATGAGTTTTTCATCTTCTTTTACATCACTTTTCAATTGATTCATTCCAGCCCCAACAATTGTTAGACGTAAATCAACATTAGGCAACACCTCTTTACAAAACCACTTTAGCCCTTCTACATTGCCATAAAAATAACTTCCAACAAACAAAGCTTGTTTATGAACATTGTCGACTAATTGTTTTTTTTCACTAGAATCAATAATATAGTTGGATTTGAATGTAATGGGAATACAAGCATCTGACATCCGTTTATACATAATCTGAAGTTCTGCAGCATCTCTTTCATTAAGTACAATAACTTTATCTGAATACTTGCAAGCAGACTTTTCATTTATTCTAGCTAATGGCAACCAATAATAACGTAAATAATCATGATTTACTATAACAGACGCTTTAACAAAATTATATTCTATATTATGAAAAAAAGTATAGATTCGTATATTTGAAAATTTCTTTTTAATTTTCTTGGACAGCAATCCTAATAAGGAACTATCTATAAACACATCAGTGTAGTGACTCTTCGCTATTTTTCTCAGGATTTCATTTTCCTTTTCCTTTTGTAGCCCTCCCATATACCCTTGAAAAATATCATATATTCTTTTTATTTTAGTAGATAAGAAATTCCTATTCTGATATGGTTTAATAATATATGAATCCACATATTCTTTCCCAAAAAGCTCCTCTATTGATTGGAGATTTCTATGGCTACATTGTAACCCTCCCGTAAAAGATTGTTCGCTAGTGAATGAAATATATAAAAATCTTCTCATATTAATTTATTTTTTTATTTTTTCTTCTCTAAAAGATATGTACTTGATATTAACAGCAACTATACATAAGTATTTCAAATCAAGATTTTAATGCATTATGAAGAAATCTAAAGGATTTTTTTTGAAGTTCTGAAATTTTATCATTATACTTTTGCCATTCAAACATACAATTATCAGTATTTTCAATTTCTAGCAATGAGAATAATGACTCAATTCTAAAATTTCCACGACGTTCATTCCCTATAAACATAAACGGTTTATTGAACAAAATGGAAAATACTGTACCGTGATATGAATCCGTAATGACAAACTTAGAATGATATATATTATTCAACCATTGTTCTATAGTAGTATCCGAAGTTTCTATACCAAGTAAAAAATAATCACTATCCATACTCTTAGCCTTCTCTTTTACAATTTTCAACTTGTCTGAAGTCTGATCAAGAACATAGGCAAAAATTTTATCAGATGTCAAATTTACTGTTGCCCCACTATTAACCAACATAAGATAGTTATCAACTGATAACAATAAAGTAGGATCAAGCGTCACCTCTGCTTTCACAGTATTCCAACCATAAATATTTAATTGTTTTAGAGCAGAGACTTCTCTAACAGATACTGCATCAAATTTCGCATAAAGTTTTGATAAACATCTAATGTCACTATTATTGAATTCACAACAAGATGTATCCATAGACACTGCATAAGCGATACGTTTAGCTCCATTATCATCAAGAAACTTAAAGAAATAGTTTTTAATCCCTAGCGCAGTGGTCATACTCTTTCTCCATACCTGATCAGAGCCAACAATGTATGCATCAAAACCATTTTTACAGATTTGCTTAATCTCTTTTATCGATCTCACTGGAGTAGTATGTGGTATATAGTGATCATAAAAGGGAAGTACCATTTCGCAACTTTTATCTATCTCTGCATTTTGATATTTTTCATATAAAATGCAAATGTCCTGCCGAAAAATATATTTCTTAATAATACGTTTAAGATATGAATATGGTTTAAGATACCAAGGTAAAAAATATACAGTTCTAAGATAAATATGAACAACATCATGTCCCATATATTGCAGAACTTTCACTAAAGCATAACGCTGCAAATTCCCTCCATAATTATTATCAAATGGAAGGTTCAATAATGCTATTTTCATCTAATTTACAATTTAAATAATTCCATAATACTTTCAGTATATTTATTTCCAGCTATTCGAAAGTCGTAATTCAAATATAATTACCTCTTAAAAATTGGACATAAACGTCTAAAAAATAAATACATTGACAATTTCACAAACAATCAGTTCCATAGTAACAATAAAGTCTGAGATAGAACCTCTCCTATAGCATTATAAATGCAATTCATCAATAATGATAACTGAAACCATTATACTATTTCAAAACTACCTTCTAAATCTTTCGTCAAAGGGTTTACTTTTTCATAACTCAAAACAACAACGAAGAAACTTCTCTCCACATCTCCACGAACTCATCCTCTGTAGCATACTCATGAAAAGCACTGAAGATACGAATATAGAAGCTCAACTTCATATCTTTACCAGCCCGAACTCTCGTAGTAAGTGCGACGACTGATATGACAGTCGCTGCAAAGCTGTTCAATACTTACCCCAAGACTGACTCGGAACTGATTAATATATTCACCCAAACTTTTATTTTTACATGATTTTTCTGTTGTTTCAAGCATGATTTTCTATAACTTAATCATTAAAATTCTATAATTATATTGACTATCGTACCAACATGTCGGTACGATACATTTTTTCATTTAATGTACCTTCACCACAAATTAAAAAACAGCAAACAATGAAAGCACTTAAAACGAGTATTTCCGTTATGGAATTACAAAAGATAATCAAGCAATGGAGGAGTCGAAAAATCACAGATTCAACCATCTCCAAATTACTCGATTTATATCTCGGACTAACAGCTTATATGAATGAGGAGAAGGTTTATCCGATAGAAAACTTCTATGACATTAAGATGTCATTAAGGTTTTCTACCACGCAATCACTCATAGAGGCCATAAAGAGAAGCCAATCATTTGAATTCATTCAAGATAATAAAGCAAAACAGATTAAAGCATTTTATTCACCACTCTGGTATCATACAAATTCTAAAAATGAAACAAATGAGATTATAAGTACAACCAGTACATCACCAACTTTATCACAAGCTTTTGCGCAAACTCTTGTGGTAGATAATATATATAATAATATATATACTAAAGGGAGTTCTTCTGACGAAGAACTTTCGCCTATTAGCGAACCACCTTCCAAGAACTTTCCTTCTAAAAAAAATATTGTTACACCGGAATCTTTAGCTGCCGCCAAAGAGTTTTTTCATCTTATCAATAAGGATTCCACGCAGAAAGCACAGATACTGACGCCACTCATCAATTGGTTCCAACTGCACGAAGGACTCACACGCAAACACGCATGTGAGAATCTCATTTATCTGGTCAACGAACTACTAATTCCTTATTTTGCTTCGCAGGCACGATTCATGAAATCCAATCACACCGGACGGCTCTGCTGGTTGAACAATCTGTTGAAATCAGCCCACGGACAACATCTGCTGAACGATGCCGCAAGAACAAATAGAGAGAAACGAAAACAAGCAGTTCATGAAATAAAAAGTAATCAACGCAGCAATCATCCTCTCAGCGAATTCGAATGGACAGATCCTGAATCCGAAATGCGATTCTACGACGACGAGATGGAAGGAACAGTGAACATACCCGAGGATGCGCCACCAAGACCATCAGCAGGAGCCGCATGGAATGTGTTAAGCAACCAATGGGTATAAGGCCCTCCCATAAACCATAATTTATAATTCATAAATCCAATGAAACCATTTTATTATCTATGTGACTTCCCCGAACGTAAGAATGCGGGAAAGAATTTCGTAACAGAGTGCCCTAAATGCGGCAAAAAACATCTTTATATTTCCAAAACGACAGGAGCTTTTCATTGCTTCTCCAGTGGTTGCGACTTCAAAGGAAAGCTCAAAGACTTCTGGGAAGAAAGACCGAGCTATAATTCGTCATTTACCGGAACAGCCGGTGATAAATTTATGGGTACACATTGCCCTGCCCGCAATATCCGCCAGGAAAGAGAATCGGGAAACGATAGTGGAAAAGCCACATCCGAAGTACCCATGATTCCCGAAGATTACAAAAAACTACCTCCCGAAGTATTCTCCAAAATCAAACCTCTGACAGATGATCCCGAAACTAAAGACCAGGACCAACTCGCTGCCCGACGCTATCTCGCAGACCAAGGCATTTCACTGAAAACGGCTATCGAAGTCCGTATCGGCTGCCTCACGCATCGCTGCTACGGCAAGGATGAAGACAACAAGAGCACCGGCACCATGCGTCATTGCATAGCCTACGTCAACTTTCTGAACGGACAGCCCGTAAATGTAAAATACCGCTCATGCGATCCATCAACCGTCAAAGCCACAGACGAAGGAGAAACAACGGGCAGGGAAAAAGCTGCCGGATATACCAAACTCTGGAGCCAGGATTCACCAACCACCCCTTGCCCACCTTACCACATCGACTGCATCAATCCCCTGAAGGTAGCCGAGGAAACCATCCTCCGACTCATCATCACCGAAGGTGAAAAAGATGTGCTTACACTCAAAGAAGCAGGCTATCATTACGTTATTAGCGTACCCAACGGAGCGGCAAGCGATCTCTCTAAAAGTTTCGAAGCCTTCGAACCCTGGATAGACCAAGTGAGGGACATCGTGATCTGCGGAGACATCGACCTACCGGGAAGAACCCTGGTGAAGCACCTCACCGACTACTTCGGAGAGCGTTGCCTACTCACCACACTACCCGGCGACTGCAAGGACATTTCCGACGTACTCGCCACATACGGCATCGAAGTCGTACACGAAATCATCGAATCCGCCCGACCGCAACACACAGCGGACATCGTCACCGTAAGCGAACGTGCAAACGGGATTCTGAACGTGCTGCACGGAGATTATGACCACGGATATGATGTAGGTTACGGTCCCTTGACCGACCATGTATTCCACCCCACCGACCAGGGAGGTCTGATTATCGAGACCGGAGTACCCAACAGCGGAAAGACCGATTTTCTGAACGACCTCACGTGCCGGCTCATGGCCAAGACCGGACGCTATGTATGCTACCTCTCTTTCGAAGTGCCCGACAAAGACAAGCATATCGCCCATCTCGTGCAGCTCATGCTGGGAAAAGTGAACACTGTAAATTATACCCAAGAACAGTTGAAACCTATTGTCAGTTTTCTGGATAGCCACATGGTGCACCTCGACTTGCATGAAGTATCCCCCACTCCCAACAATATCATCGCGAGAGCGGACATGGTGCGGCGCACTCTTCCACTGAAATATCTCATTATCGATCCATACCTCTTCATGGAGGTGGAAACCAACCGGTACAACACCGAAACCCAAGCCATAAAAGCCATGCTGACGCAGATGCAGGCATGGGGCAGAACCAACAATATATGGGTCATCATCGTAGCCCATCCGCGCAAACTCACCAAACTCAACGGGAAGAACGAGCTGGAAGAGATTGACATGTATACCATCGCAGGCAGTGCCAACTGGGCCAATCTGGCCGATTTCATATTTTCCATATCCCGCATCAACCGGCAGGACAGCAACTATACCCGACTCGACATGCTGAAGGTGCGCGACCAGGACCTGTGCCAGACAGGAAGCGTCCTATATGTCCGACAAGCCTGCGGACGTTACGACGAACGGGAGTCTGAAGAGCAAGTAATAGCGGAAGCACAAGGCAAAGTCATGAGTAAGGATCATTCACCTTGGATCAGTCTCATCGAAAGTTGAGGGGAATAACATTTGCGGCTGCGCCGAGCTATGCTTGTGCAAGTGTATGCTTACACAGCCGCAAGCGTCAGGCTTCGCAGCCGCAAGTGTCAAACTTCACAAGTGCCACTTTCAATTCCTCCCTTCTCAACTCCTTCAGTAACGCTTAAAATTACGAAGGTTTCCCTATATACTCAAAAATCAGTTCCACCTGTTTGCTGGTAAAAATCTGTTGGGCGGAGCGGTAACCCGTATCCAACAAAGCCTGATACAGAAGCACGTTCCCGTGCAACCAGCGCGAAAGGCGGTTAAGAGCCGAACGCTCCCCGATTTCAGGCGCGTATGCACGCGCTAACTCACTTTTGGAATAAGGACGGACAGACCATTCTTCTACGGGTACATCCGTATCATGACTACATGTAATTTTCTTCATTTTACGATAACTTTTAGAGTACTGTTTATGCTATAAAGGTACAAAAAAGTCATCGGATATCACCTATTCCGTAACAATTTTATCAGGTGTCAATGTCACTCATTTTCATAGGTCCGGGAGGTTGTATCTTTGTATTGCTCACCACGGAGGACTCAGAGCTTCACCGAGTTTTTTCCCGAACAGTTCCATGTCTTCCCGTGAGAATATAATTCTTCAATTATTAACCCTTTCAATTTATCTATTATGGGATTGAATTACAGTATCGCAATGCTCAAGAACCCGCAAAACCAGGATGAGAACGCAAAGGCGTATGCCAAGTCACAAATCACAAGGGAACTGTCCCTGAAAGAACTGAGCCGCCGTGTAGCCGCGCAGACCACCGCCAGTCGTGCCGATGTCACCGCGGTTATCATCGCTACCGTGGAAAATATGATTGACGGCCTGCGTGCGGGCGAACAAGTAGACTTCGGAGATCTGGGAAAATTTCGTCTTCAAATCACCAGCCGGGGTGCGGAAACCGCAGAAAAATTCACGGCTGCCAACATCACCGGAGTTAATATCCAGTTCATTCCGGGCGAAGACTTGAAAAATATATTCTCCGGTCTTGAGTTTTCACCCGTACCTACCCGTGCTGCCACACGTCTGCTGCTCAAAGCTCAAAAGGCAGGACAGACGACAGTGGACTTTTCAAAAACGCCCTCTTCCGGTGGAAATTCCGGCAGTAAACCGGATGACGGTGGCAACACCGGTGACGGAGGACTGGATGAAAACCCGCTGGGATAGAATTTAAAAGCGTAGCCTTCAGAAATTAACAATGAAAGGCTGCGCAGATTCCAATTACCAATTACTAATCACTTATCACTAATAATTAATCACTAAATTACGGTTTATGGAAAAAAAATCAAAATCAGTATGGGGCATTGTCCTCAAAGTTATCGTCACGGTGGTCACTGCCTTGGCCGGTGTATTCGGTATAACCTCCTGCATGCACTGATGAGAACCATCACACTCATTATCATTCACTGCTCAGCCACGCCTCAGGGCGTGCGCCTGAGTTTTGACGACTGTCGGCGGGATCACATCCGCCACCGTGGCTTCAATGACATTGGTTATCACTTCTACGTGACACGCGACGGTGAGATTCACCGTGGACGACCTTACGAACGCATTGGAGCACATTGCCGGAATCATAACCGCCATTCCTTAGGTATCTGCTACGAAGGTGGACTTACCGCTTCCGGACAACCGGCTGATACACGCACCTTACATCAGAAAGCTTCGTTAGTAGCTTTACTGCGCGAACTGAAACGGGTATTTCCACGGGCATTGATAGTAGGTCATCACGACCTCAACCCGATGAAAAACTGTCCTTGTTTTGATGCGGCAAAGGAATATAGGGAATTATAAAATTATACCGTAAAACATTTCCTTTTTATAAGGCATCTTATCAGATGCCTTATAAAAAAACTGTTATAAAATTCGATATCATCTTCTAAATCTTCGTTTTACATATAACCAAACTTTTTGTTTGGTCAACATGTCAATCCCAATCCAATATATTGACAATATAATTATAATAACAGTTATAAAACCTATAAAAATGGAGTGTGGAATACTATCAACGCCTATTATATGATATAAAAAAACAGGTACAGGTAAAGCTACCACAGTAGCCAACAAACAGGGCTTAAAAACATTCCAGACATCTCTCCAATAATAATTTGCTATTTTCACTACCAATATAGGCTTTACTATTAACCCCAATACGGCATAAGTCAATAAACTAGCCCATGAAAGAGCGACAGGAGAATATCCCGCTTTAAATAAGAAATAGATTATAGGAAATCTTATTAAGCCCAAAGTTGGTGATATCAAAGCATTCTCCTTTAACCGTCCTTTAGCATACAAAGCTGTATAAAAAGAAGTATCAAAAACTTGAAACAGACTCTGAATAACTATAATCTGAAGAAATATAACTGTATAATCAGGCACAACACCCAGCCATATTTTTAATAAAGGATGTGCGAGAAGACAGACAGGAAAACAGATTATAAACATCATATAATAAGAATATTTGGTGGATGCCAATAGTAGCCTTTTAGAACCCATCAAGTCGCCCGCTGCCAGTTTCTTTACTATCTGTGGATTAGCCGCCGTACGAAAATTATCGACAAACTGGCTGGCTGCCATATTTACCTGAATAGAAATAGATCGTGCTGCAACCACGGCAGGTTCAAAAAACATATTCAACAAAATCAGAATGCCTTGGCTATTAAGAGCCGTTGAACTACTGGCAAATAAACTCCAGCCCGAAAATCCCGCTATTTCTTTGAATATAGCCTTATCAAAGACAAAACGATAAACCGTTTCCTTAAAATGCCGACTACAATACAAACGATAGATACAAATGAGTCCTACCTGAACTATGAATAATAAAGTGGCATACAATTTTAATTTATCATAACTGCCAATGGATAAAAGATAGACTATTCCTAGTTTTGCCGAAACTTCTATAATGCTCATATATGCAAAAACCGACATTTTCTCATGCGCAATAATACTTGCATTATAAGGAACTTGTGTCAATGTAAACACAGCAGTTAATATGGATATATGAAAAGTATAAACTGCAGCGTCCATCCGCTCAGCCGGTATCACCAATTTATTATAAAGAAACCATACTCCGAGCGTTTCTGCAACTATAACAACAAAGAGAGCAATTGCTATATGAATAGTCAATGTTGTAGAGAAAGTTCTCTTCAACTTTTCAAGATTGCCTGTTCCCAGTTCGTAAGTTAAAAAACGAGACGAACCTGTGCTGAGCGCACTATTAATAAAAGACAAAAAGCCAACAATTCCACCTACGGACTGATAAATACCATAATTGTCAACTCCTAACGTTTGTAGTATCACACGTGAAGTATACAATGAAACTATCATTGTAAACATCATACGGAAATACAGGAATGCGGTATTTTTGGCTATGGTTTTATTTGTAGAAGGTACAGATATCAAAATTAGTAGGAATAAGTATGATTATAGGACCATTTTCTATAATATGGAAAAATCACAATTATCGGGATCAAAACGAAGCCGTGAATTGATATTTAGATTATCAATAGCAATCATTTCATCTGCACTCAACTCAAAATCAAAAATTGAGATGTTTTCCAATTGGCGTTTCTTATTCAAAGACCGCACAACAGGAATTAAACCATTTTGAATATGCCAGCGAAGTATGATTTGAGCAATAGATTTATGATATTTCTCAGACATACGTTTAAGCAAAGGCAAACGAGTCAACCTTACGTCCATACGTGCAATAGGAGTATAAGCTTCTACTTGGATACCACAAGACTTACAATATTTTATTAATTCCTTTTGTGTAAAAAGAGGATGAACTTCTATTTGATTTATCGCAGGAACAACTTCAGAAACACTTAACAATGCTTCCAAATGATGCTTATGACAATTAGCAACCCCAAGTGTCCGACAGTAACCCTCTTTATACAATTGAACCATCTGCTTCCATGTATCCAAATATAAATCAGTAACAGGCCAATGGAACATTAATAAATCCACATAATCAGTCCCCATACCCTCCAATTGCTGAAATAAGCATTCTCGAATCTTACCACTCCTTTGCGCCTGGTTACTCACTCTTGTTGTCAAAAACAAATCTTTTCGATCAATGCGGCTTTTTCTTATAGCTTTATTTATTAAAACGCCATCTCCATATGAGGAAGAAAAATCCAATAATCTAAAACCTGCTTGAAAAGCATGCGCCACAGAATTGACATAATTATGATATAGTACAGGACGCAAACAAAATTTATTATAAGCTCTAAACCCTAAATTGATTATAGGAATGTCTGACTTCAAATTCAAATTTCCACTACGAGCAGCAGCAGGGCCAATACCAATAGCCGGAATAGATACACCATTATTTAATTGAACTTCATTCATAATATTCTATGTACTTCAAAAGTCACTACAATTTCCAAGCAATATCTTTCATTACTACTTTAGCCGGATGGCCACTTACCAAAGTATGAGCTGGCACATTCTGAATAACATAAGAACAGGCACCCACAACTGCGCCCTCCTTTATCTTCACACCCGGACAAATAACAGTACCACTACAAAGCCAAGTATGGTTTTCAATAATGACAGGGCGTAAAACTTTATAGCCTTCTATAGCAATAATATGAGCATTTGTATCACGAATACTTACATCTCTGCCAAGAGAAACACGCCCTTTCAATTCTATCTTTTTTCCACAGATAATTGTAGTATTATAATTTGTTCCACAATTGTCAATACCAAGATAAGCATTAGCAAAGACTTCTATATTTGAACCATAACCAAGACAAAAACGTTCTGCAACCAACATATGAGCATTCTTTTCAAGAAGTAAACGTGTCTCTTCTTTCGATTTTCGAAATCTCTTTACTCCAAGCATGAATGGTCCATGTAATTCAAGCTTCGATCCAGTATGAAACTCAATCACTGAATAGGGAGTGATATATATAAATCCGTTATTAGTCCAATCTGTTTTTACATGTCTACAGAAAAAATTGAAATATAAAAAACGAGAAAAAACCCACGGGTTATATTGACTATACCTCAGAGCTAATATAAAAGGTTTAATAATAGATTTAACTTTCTTCTTGAATTGGGTTTTGAACCTTCGTTCTTTTTCATGGAAAGAAAAATAGTGAGGAACGACTTCCTCAATAGCCTTCCTATCTAAATCACGAAAAAAGGCATCCCTATTCATCATCGGCATTTTCTGTTCATGCAATAGTGCGGGATTTCCAGGCAATATCTTTTCGATAGTTGTTTCTAAAGATGTGATATTTTTAAGCTGCTTATAAAAAGCCAATCCCTTAGAACTATTACACATAACTGCCGATGTGCCAGCATTATCATCAATATCTTTCAAATAAGTATATTTTTCCACTCCCCAAAAATCTGCAATAGTAATATCAGACATACGAGGAAAGCCCTTAAATTGACAAGAATAACAAGACGGACGGCTTACAATATTACCATGATAAGCCATTGAATAAAGATCATTATCTTGTGCCCGACTGTACATTGTCTTGCCATTCTTAAAGTCAAAACGTTTTACAAGACTACGCCAACCTAATTCTTTATCTTTAAACTTAAAAGAAATAAGTTGACTTCCAACCTTCCGTTCCCAATAATCAAGATATTTAGCATAAAATTTAGGAGACGTGATACTCTTGCAAATAAAATCCACAATAATAAGATTCTCATAATCTTTATTGAGAAAACGACGAAGAGCAGCCATTTGACAAGGGGTACCACAAATTAAGACCTTCTCACCTGCCACCAACAATCGTTTTACTTCTTTATAGATTCCACAGGTCTGGCTCTGAGAGTACTTGCTCTGACGCAACAGAGTAAGATCCGACGGATTATTAGAAATAAAATGTGAGACTGAAAAATCTTTATTATAAATAGCACCACCAACATAACCTCCCTCTCTATACATTTGTTCTGCAAGAGCAGAAAAAAGTCCTCCTGTAGTACTACCAAAACGGACTTCTATATTTTTATGTATAGCAGCAAAGCAAACAGGATACTCAAAATCATTCTTTTTCAGAGTTTCAATGTGCAACTGAGGACATGTACGCTCACAAAGTCCACAGTTAATGCATTTATCTATATCAACCCGAGGATACCAAAATCCTTCTATATCAGTGGAAAGCGTAATAGCATCTTTCGGACAGACATCATAACAAGCATTACATCCACAACAATTTCTCTTTTCTTTAATATCTATCATCAAATTTTACATTTAGATGCCAACACAGAGCAGATTACCTCGCTGTATAACCTCCATCCACAATTAAATTTTGCCCTGTAACCCAACGAGATGCATCACTAAGTAAATAGATACAAGCATTAGAAACATCTACAACTTCACCCAACTTACGCTGTTCCCAAGCGAAAGACTC
>OHCS01000592.1_pt1 | contig 19486 bp, 17 predicted proteins | sample 1566741 | NCBI WGS metagenome assembly OHCS01 (sample SAMEA3879604, study PRJEB24766) | human gut metagenome | biome: human-associated habitat; feature: feces | place: USA | collected 1985/1987 | reverse complement strand
GTAATGACCGCCGCCAATGTGGTTTCGCTGCCTGTTCCTGCCGTTGTCGGCACCGCAATCAATAGCGGCAAAGGCTTGCATATCCGCAGTAAACCCTTCATTTTATAAACAGGCTTCCTCGGCTTCACAATTCTTGCTCCCGTTACCTTCGCGCAGTCCATCACAGAGCCGCCGCCAAAGGCAATCATTGCCTGCGCACCGCTTTTCAGATATACCGCACGCGCCTGCTCAATATTCTGAATCGTCGGGTTTGCTACCACTTTGTCATAAACCGCACAGAAGATGCTTCGCCGCCGCAGCTCCTCCTCTAAGTGCTTTGTCAAGCCAAGTCCACGAATACTTTCATCCGTCACCAGAAGCACCTTAGAAATGTTCCGTTCCTGCAATACATCGGGAATTTGGACAATGCTATGTAAAATTTTCGGTTCTCTGTAGGGCATGAACGGCAATGCCGCACGAAATACACCTTGAAATGCCCTGCAATATACCCTTTCCAACCGTTTCATCTGAATCTCCTTCTTCTTTCGTTTTCCTCATGATACGCACAAAAAGGTAAAGCGTCAAGCAAAGAAAGTTCTTTGTTTGCTACATATTATTTATTAGGGTTCACCTTTGACAGCAAACAGATAGTCTCCACGTGCGGTGAAAGTTACTTCTTATACTAAATAGCGAAACTGAAACCTTTTGCAAAAAAGTATATACTCCACTTAGGGGGGGATAGCCTTTACCCCACATGATAATCTATCTGTTTTCTAAAATGTCAGCAGCATCTGCATCCCAGTCTTCCTCCGCCCGTCTTTCTTCGCTATATCCCATTGTTTCGCAATCATCCATTATCCTTAGCACAAACTCATTAACAGCCTCTTTGACAGCTTCCTTATTGCCATCATCTAATGAATCTTTTACTACTGGCATATAACTGGTCTGCTCCAAGTTGTATTCCGCTTCGCCATTAATGTATTCAATACTTTCAGTAGCAACATCTTCATCATTTCCTCCAACTACACTTATTTTCAGTACACTTGTTGCTCCCTCAGAATCATCAATATCTACCAGTCCATATACATTTAAAAGTTCCTGCCGTCCATTAAATATTGTAAACAAAAGCTGTTCATCCATTTCATCTTTTAGAGAGTTTATTTCGTTAACATCCAACACTTCATTAAAGTATAGAATTTCATGTATATCTCTATAAATATCCCTTATCACTTCTCTAAATAAAGCCAATATCTTTTTTCTATCCCTTATTGATATTCCTGCTTCAGACTGTACTATTTCTAAATGTGCTTCTCGTTCATATTCTTTTTGATCCTCTATAGCTTGCAAAGTCTCTTCTACTTCTTCAGAACGATTTTCACTATCGAATTTTCTAACAGCTTCCTTTATATAACCTCTAAACGCATGAGTGTCATATAACATTTTCTCTTTTGCGGAATAATCCAACAATTTATTGTGTGCAACATGATTCCTATTCGCTATAAAACTTGTTAATGAGGTTTGGAATTCCTCCGGCTTATCAATAAAAGGAATAAAAAACTTGTCCCAAATATTGTATTTTTTAGTGTATTGATTTCTCAGAAAATCCAATGCAGATTTCATTTTATCCAATTGGGTTGTTGAAAAAATTTTACTTTTAATTCTCTTTTGAACTTCTGAATCAGATGACATGGCGTCAGTATATATATCTGACTGTACAGTATCCATCAGCCCTTCTAAAGTGACCGTATACAAATTCACATCAATATTGGCAAAATTAGGAACATTTCTTTTCACATTATCTGCATTTAATTCAATACTGGCACTTAACTTGGAAAACTCTGGTCTATCATGCCACTCAGCCCCAAAATTATCAATCATCACTTTACTTACAAATGTTCGAAGTTCATTTTCTGCCATATAGATTTCTGAATAAACTTCTCTTGATAACCATAAAGATTGGCTATCACTAATCCACACACATTTATACCAATCTCGTACCATGCTATTTTTAATAGCAAGTTTCAATTTTTCCAAAAAAGCATCATAACTTTGTTCGCTTTTATGACATGAATTCTTATATCCTATTTCTACCGTTAATTGCACATTCCATTCATATGTATCTTGTTGGAATATTACTATATACTTATTTACTGGTCCTGATACTTCAAACTCATGATGACCTATTCTTTCTGTACATCCAATATAACGCCACTCACATTCTATAGCTATTCTCGTCATTGCTCTCTGCATTATAGTTTTGCAATATTCATCTATAATATCATGTCTACATACAACTTTAACATCATCTCCAAAGGGACCTTCTGTTTCTTCGACACATTGAATTTTATTTATATCTTTTATATCAATTAATTTAAACTCTATTTCATATCCCATACTAGCACCTCTCATGGATAATAATATAAAAACTGTTCATGACATAATTATACATAAAAAAATCAATCGGAAAACACTCCAATTGATTTTTTTCATTTATTCAACAGGAACCATAACTTTGTTCACATTATGGATTTCTATCGGCAACAAGTTAGAGTATGTCTGTAGTATATTATCATACAAATTCCCTTTATACCCTTTGGCTTCAATAGTAACTGCTACAAAATACTTAATATTTTCATGCTCATACCCATTTCTTCCAATCGCATGCAATGTTAAAAATGGGTTTAACAATGATGTTGCTCTCATAGATTTGGTTTTCTTTATAACAGTATCCCATTTTAAATCTTTATTTCTAAGTGCATTCTCACTTTTATCTTTTTTTGCAGCACCACTTACAGGTAATTCCGACATTTTATATCCTTGCTCCAATAATTTTTCCATCTGCTGTGCATCTTCTGTTTTTGTAAGATTTAGCTTTATTGTCTTTTTCCCTTTTTTCGAAAAGTTAAACACCGCACTGTTAGGATAAAATGTATCTTCTATACAGTTATTGGTATATGCATCCGTATCTGTTATATCCGGATTAACAATAGTTGTTATCGTCCATATAACACTCACATTTCCTGTTGATTGATTAACTCCAGGTGAAAAAATAGGTAATTTAACCGTACTCGCAGCAGGAAAATCTCCCGAATATAGTATTGTCACTTTATTTCCAATACATTTTAAAATATCATCAACATCCTCTTTACAAAATCCATATCCACATTCATTATCCCGCACCCCAGACATAGAGGTCGCATTATGAATCAATAATGTTCGTCCCAAATGTGGAGTAATTGATGGTGAATGTGCCATCATCTGACCAATTTTTCCCGTTGCCACAGGAGTTGCCAAACTTGTCCCTGCACTAATACCAACCTTATCATTACCTCTTCCAACAACAATGAACGGCCGTTCCTGACTGCCACCAAACTCTAACAAATCAGGTTTTGTTTTCGCTCCTTCTCTTCCAGGACCTACACTGCTATAATCTGCTCTGATTTTTTCACCAAACAAATTATATGTATATGCTCCCACCGCAAGTCCATTTACCATATCAGACGGGGTTTGAATACGGTTCAAATACTCTCCTCTATTACCATCATTACCGACAGCAGTACAAAAAAGCGGGTTAATTTCTCCTTCCTCTACATTATATGTCAGACGATCCAATGCATATGTAAATCGACTTATATTATCATCCAAAATCGGTTCTTTAGGACCAAATGATAAGTTATATAATTTTATATCTTTACGTTCAGCTACAACAGCTTCAATTTGATCAATAGTTTCGTACATTCCATGTACCGATTCAGCATCTCGTGTACTCGTTATCTGTGTTTCAGCTGGCAACACTCTAAATGACTCTACGAATACAGAGGGATTTTTCAATTCATCTGATGGGGTTTTTCCACCTAAGTGACCATGCAATATAGCTCCACACACTGAATTCCCATGTTGTAACGAATTTGATGTGGCCGTTGTATTTACTACATCATTTTCCTTTGCATAACCTTTTAACAAGACATGATCTTCAATTATACCACCATCAAACATTCCTACTGTTATATTAGAACGCATTTTCTTTTTTGCCGGCCTAGGGCCTTCCACTTCCTGCACCATTCGCATTGGTTCAAGATCAATATCTCCCATAGGGTGCAAAGACCTCAATGGATTAAACTTTTCAATAGCTGCTATTATTTCCCGATCGCAAACTGCACTGATAAAAGTTAAACCTTTTTCATAGCTTTTTATCTTTATTTCATTTGAAGATAAACCTGAAATTTCCATAAATGCATCTATCATTTTCTGGACACTATTTTCCAAAGGATGAAGAACAATTTCTATTGTTCCTTTCGTCCAATCCTCTGTCAATCCCTGAACCTTCTCCTCGCTACTTAGCAGGTCTATATTCTTTATAGACTGTATCTGTCTTCTCCATTTTTCGACAGTATCCTTACTTCCATTTCTCAGTGTTTTTTCTAATTTATCTATTCCTGCATTTTTTGCCTTGATAAAATACAATTTTGCATCTTTTTTTTCGCCATTTTCATCTACAAAGGCATATTTTCTTCCACCTATAATCTGCATGTCTTCCGATATCATCAAAGAATCTGGAACATATGATTTTGCTTCCAATTTAGGCTCCAATCGAATACACAGAACTTTTTCATCCAAAAATATTTCTTCTTTATCTTCGATCTTCTTTTTGATATTATTCAAATCATTGCAAATATTTATTTTTGCGTCGTTATAATCATGCGGCCATTCTTTAGGTGGAAAATTCATTTTTTTACTAATCGGCTCTACATATAATTCTCCATTTGCAATAATGGGATATTTTCCTTTTTCCATATCATCACTCCTTTATATATCTTCCAACTGATGCCGATGAAATCATAGTAATATTTGAAATATCTCTCAACGATAATTCTGGAAATTCATTCTTTATCCGCTTACATAATTGAACTTTTTCATTTCGATCTTTTAATTCAATTATGCGGCAGCACTCTCTCAAAGCAAGTATATCTGGCTTGTCATCGCGATTCATCACCATCTGACGCTTTATATGTTCACATAGTTTACAAATTTCAGAAGCAGAAACAGTTTCTGTATTTCCAACAATGAACTTTATTGTATCACTTTTCATCTCACCGAACTTATTACCCAATGTTCTCTCAACAAGTTTCCTGCGTTCTTCCTTTCCAGGCATAGGGATTTCTATATTCCTGTCGAATCGCCTCCATATTGCTTTATCCAATATCTCTGGGTGATTAGTAGCACCTACAATCACACAAGTAACCGGACATTCTTCCAATTCTTTTAGAAGGACATTTACCAACCGTTTAAGTTCTCCTAAATCTCCCATATCATCTCTTCTTTTTGCAATAGCATCTAACTCATCCAAAAACAAAATAACATTTTGGGATTTAGCATAGTCAAATATACTTTTTATATTTTGTCCACTTCTACCCAAGTAACTTGATATCGATGTTGCCAAATCAACCGTCACTATTGGTAAATTAAGTTTATAAGAAAGCCATTTTGTTATATACGTTTTACCTACCCCTGGTTTTCCGCTCAATAATATACTATTAGGTGGAACAATATCCTCCTCCAAAAATCTTTCCAACAATTTGCGTTCTAGCAAAAAATCCTTTAGTTGATGCCAAACCTCTGGCGATAATATCGGTTCTTCTACCATTATCGGTTCTTCTACCTTCACCAATTGGCTTCGAGTTTCTCTATCAACTGGAGCGGGAGTCAAATCCAATGTTCTCAATGTGTCAGCCCCCACACTGCTATTGGCGGTTATTTGCATAATTTCCGATGCTATTTGAGGATACTCTTTTTTTATTTTTCTCCCTATCATGAGAGAAATCGATTCTACAGCCTTCTTATCATTATTTAATGCTGCTCTTATTAATTTAGGAATCAATTCATATACTACCATTTATATCATTTCCTCTTTTTTATTTTTTTGATACATTAAAATTATACTGTTTTATCAATGTTTTGTCAATCTTATTGTATCAATTTTATTTCAATTTATTTTTGATACACTTCTAAAGCTGATCAGGAATCGCAACTCCCAATCGGCATCTTTTCTTACTCCTCTTCATTTTTACATTCAATCTCCGTTCCATCCAGGAACACCACCAACAATGTTCCATCCTCAAAGACCTTGATGTGGTCCAGTGTTTTCAGCATGAAGTCCGTATCCATCTCTGTCAGAGGTTCTGCTCCATCGGTGTATTCTATGAACTTCTCTGCCCGATAACCTTCCAATAGGTTCTCGCTCTGCAGCTGTTCTGTCCACTACTCCATGAAATCCTCTCGGTTCTCCACCAATGCGTTCCAAGCCATCAGATAAGCCTTTATCAGCGTTTCTTCCTCCACATGGCGGTTGACACATCCCATGACTCCTTTGACCTTGTACCGTTCACTGCATTGCCATACCTTACGGTCAACACCCGTGCTGCTCCGCCAGCCTTTCCGTGCCAAAACCTTATTGCAGTCTCCGCAAATTTTCTTGGATGCAAATGGATTGCTTTCCGGCCGGTGGGAATAGGAGTTTGTCCCATGCTCCTCCAGATACTTTTTCCTGCGTTTTATTTCAAGCTGTACACATTCCCATATCCGCTTTGAAATGATGGCATCATGGTCATCCTCCACATAAAACATCTGAATTTCCCCTTTGTTCTGCGTCCGTTTCTTGGTAAGGAAATCCACCGTATAACTTTTCTGCAGCAAGGCATCACCCTTGTATTTTTCATTTTCCAACATACTCATTAAGGTTGTGGACTGCCACTTCGTACCGCCATCCCAATTTTTCACGCCTTCTCGTTCAAAAATCCTCTTGATGTAATCGGTTGTTTTTCCGTCCAGGAATTCCTGATACAACCGAATTACAATCGGCTCCTGTGTCCTGTTGATTACCAGCTTCCCCGTTTCATCCGTATCGTAGCCAAGAAAACGCTTTGTACTCATTTTGTGTTTTCCTGTTTCAAACCTTCTACGGATTTCCCATGTGCAGTTCTCTGAAATGGACCGGCTCTCATCCTGTGCCAGTGAGGAAAGAATGGTCAGCAGCACTTCGCCCTTTGCATCGAGGGTATTGATATTTTCCTTTTCAAAAATAATCCCTATCCCTAAATCTTTCAATTCTCGCACATAGTTCAAGCAGTCCAGCGTATTTCTTGCAAATCGGGAAATGGACTTGGTAATAATCATGTCTATTTTCCCCGCCCTGCAATCAGCAATCATGCGGTTGAATTCATCCCTCTTTTTGGTATTGGTTCCCGAAATTCCTTCATCCGCATAAGTCCCTGCATATTCATAAAGAGGATTTTCGCTAATATAATTTGTGTAATAATTGACCTGATTCTCATAACTTAATAACTGTTCTTCTTGGTCGGTTGACACTCGGCAGTACGCTGCCATCTTCAATTTCTGCACTGACTGTGCTGTTCCTGATTCCGCAGTCGAAATCTGCTTTGCTGGTATAACAGTAATGCTTCTTGCCATTTTTAACCACCTCCTCAATCACTGTCTGTTCCGCAATGTTCAATCCCTGCAATTCGGCATCATCAATCCTTATCCCTTTACATGCCTTGACTCCCTTTTCAATGTAGGTGCTGCAAAGCCATTGGATTTTCTTCTTGTAAACCTGTCTGCGCCGGAGCGTTTTTCCGCAGTAAGGGAAAATCAGCATTCCGCTTAAGGGATAGTGGTTTTGGAACTTCATTGTGTTGTCCTGTCCAATATTCCTGTCACGCTTTCTCTGCTCTCTGACCTTCTGTACCTGTTCCCACACCTCTGGCAATACAATTGGTTCGTGATTTTCCGAAATGTAATAACTCTGCACTTCTCCGTTGTTTTTCCTTGTATGGTTTCTTTTGTTTTCAGGGGTGTAATACTTCTGCAGATGAAAATCCCCTTTGTACTTTTCATTGCAAAGCATCCCATTGATGGTCCCGCTCTCCCATATGGTTCCCGTCACCGTTTTCACGCCCAGGTAATCAAGCAGCTCCCCAATCCTTGACGAGCCGACATTCAGCAGATAAAGGTCAAAAGTCAGACTGACAATTTCCGCTTCCTTTCGGTTCACAATCAAATCTCCATATTCGTTTTTGTCATAACCAAGGAAGCGGGATGTGGTAATCATCACTTCCCCTCTCTCAAACTTCTTCCGAATGGACCATTTATTGTTTTCACTCATACTTCTGCTTTCTCCCTGTGCAAAAGAAGCGAGGACAGCAAGCATCATCTCACCGTCCCCTGATAGAGTGTTAATGTTCTGTTCTTCAAAAAAATACCGACACCCAGTTCTTTCAGTTCCCTTGCAAACTTTAGAACGGTGACGGTATTTCTTGCAAACCTTGATATGAATTTTGTAATAATTAAATCAATCTCTCCTGCCCTTGCCTTTTCCATCATTCTCTGGAACTGTGGGCGGTTCTCACAATAACCGGATATGCCCTGATCAGCAAATACTCCGATAAATTCATATTCCGGATTTCCGGTAATCAGTCTCTTATAGGTTTCCATCTGGTTTTCAAGAGAGTCTTCCTGTCTTCTGCTGTCTGTGGAAACTCTGGCATAAGCACAAACCCTTTTCTTTTGTAAGACCAAAGCTGGTCGTTTGTTAATCACTTTTACTCGCACGTTACATCACTTCCTTCAAAAAACCTTTTCTTAAACTCCTGAATCCTTTGGAAAATGGCCTGTGCATCCTCTACCTTGTCAATGCACACCACTTCCACATTTCTCTTACTGCAAATCAGCATGAACTCCATAAACTGTCCCCAGTTACGGGCAATCGTGGCAGCCCTCATGGTAACCACTACATCAATCTTCTTTGCTGCGATTTCTGCTTTCAGACGATTAAATTCTTTTCTGTTCGGGTCTGCTCCTGAGGCTTCCTCAAAGAATATCTGCAAATCCCATTTCTGTTTTCCATATTCTTCTTCCAACCGCCTCATTACATCGTCCAGATATTTTTCATAATCTCTGTCACGATGGTTGACTCTGCAGTAAAAAGCCACCCTATTTATCGTTCCTGCAATCACCATATAAATAAGTACTCCTTTCGTTTTTGGTAGTACATAAATCACTCTAAACCCCTGTAAAGTCAAGCAATTCTACGGTTTCTACCCACTCTTTTTTCACTCTGTCCAAACTTGTCAGGAGCCGAAAAAAGCAGCCGGACAGAAACCTGTTGTCTCTGTCCGGCTTATCTTTAAACCCTCTCGGTATAATCCAGTGAAATCCATCCGTCACGATTTTTCTGATAAGATTTCAGAAGTCCCCAAAGGCTCGCACCTTTACCTTCTGCTTCTTCCACAATAGTGAAAGCACCTTTTCCGGTGTACTTACCTGTTTTATCGTAGTCTGTTCCCGGACCCTTGCGGATGTTCAAATCTTCGATGGATACTCTCACAAGATACGGTGTGAATGTATCATTGGAATAAATCACTTTACCGGATTCATCAAATACGGAATATCTCCAACGTCAGACAGCACTCATACATAAAAGAGGTAATTCAAACGAGTAAAGGAAACAGCTAATCCGTTGTGATTCTGGTTCTTTTCTTTTTGTTGCCATCTCCAAATCTTACTCTTGTAATATTTCAATTATTACACAAGTAAGATTTCAAGTCAATATGTTTTTTCTGAAATTGACAACCACATAAATAACGTCTATAATATATTTATTACAGTTGTAAGATTTAAGGAGGGATTTGAAATGAGTGATTTACCACAGATTTCTGAAGCTGAATTTGAAGTTATGAAAATCGTATGGAAACATGCGCCGATCAGTACCAATGAAATAACAGATAAATTATTACAGACCACAAGCTGGAGTCCTAAGACGATACAGACTTTAATCAAACGTCTCGTAACAAAAGGCGTTCTAACTTATGAAAAACAGAGCCGAGTGTTTGTTTATACCCCAGTCGTGAAAGAAAGCGAATACATCGGCCAGGAAAGCAACTCTTTTCTGGAACGATACTATGACGGGGATATCACTGCCATGCTGTCTGCCTATATAGAAAATGACAGACTGTCTGAAACAGAAATAGACACCCTCCGTTCCCTTCTTTCCAAGAGGTCAAAAAAAGGAGGAAATTAACGTGGCTAATTTTATGATACGCTTTTTAATATGCAATGTATTTATCAGCGGTATCATCGGAATTCTTTTGATAGCCAAGCGGATATTCAAAAACAACCTGTCCAGCCGGATGCAGTATAATCTGTGGTTCCTGCTTCTTGGGTTGCTGGCAGTTCCCTTTATACCATTCCGTCTCATCGGATTTCCACAAATCTTCTCGTGGCTTGGTAGCTTAAGAAGCTCTCCTTCTTCCGACACTGCAACTGCTATAGGAGAAACTGTAGGAATTCATCGGGCCGGAAATACAGACTGGATGAATGATTTTGCACTTTCTGTAAATAACGAGACACCATCCATTGCCGGATACATATTATTGGGAATATGGATTGTAGGCATTTTTGCAATGATTATATTGGTAATCAAATCCTCGCTCCGCCTACACACTTTGGAGAAATCTGCACTTCCCCTCCAGAACCCGGAGGTACGCAGACTATATCATCGATGTTTAGAGGAAATGGGAATTCACAGAAATATACCTGTTTACAGTACCGCATTTTTGAAATCCCCAATTATTGTGGGACTTTTGAAACCGTGTATTTATCTGCCAATTCATCTGATCTCTGATTACAACGAATCCGATATGCGTTATATGCTGTTGCACGAACTGCAGCATTATAAACACAAAGATGCTGTTGCCAGTTATCTGATGAACCTTGCCGGGGTAATATATTGGTTCAATCCTCTTGTCCGGTATGCACTGAAAGAAATGCGTAATGACAGAGAGGTTGCCTGTGACACTTCCGTTTTGAAAATGCTTGAAGAGGATGCTTACGAAGATTATGGCAATACACTGATTAACTTTGCAGAGAAGGTTTCACTTACTCCTTTTCCGTTTGCCGCCGGCCTTGGTGGAAACATGGATCAGATGAAACGGAGAATTATCAACATTGCCTCTTATGAGAAGCCAACATTTATGAAAAGAATAAAAGGTACGACTGCATTTGTGCTGACTGCTGTTCTTCTCCTTGGATTCGCACCTTTTATTTCTACATACGCAGCAGACGGAAGCCAGTACCAATGGGATTCCTCTTCTGAGAATGTTTCCTATGTAGACCTCTCCACATACTTCGGAGAATACGAAGGCAGCTTTGTGTTATACGATTTAGAAAATGATGCATGGAGCATACACGACATGGAGCATGCCACCTTACGAGTTGCTCCAAACTCCACCTACAAGATATATGATGCCCTGTTCGGATTGGAAGAAGAGATCATTACACCGGAAAATTCGTTCATTGCATGGAATGGCGAAACCTATCCATTTGAAGCATGGAATGCGGATCAGACTTTACAGTCTGCAATGAATTCCTCCGTGAATTGGTATTTTGAATCTGTGGACGAACAGCTTGGAGCCGCTAACATTTCCAACTATATTGAGGAAATTGGGTATGGAAACGAAAATATAAGTGGTGATTTCTCCACTTATTGGATGGAATCTTCCTTGAAGATTTCCCCAATAGAGCAGGTCGAACTTCTAACCAGGCTGCAGAATAACAGCCTTGGCTTCGCCCCTGAAAATATCAATGCAGTAAAAGATGCCATCTGCCTTTCCTCTTCCGATGCCGGAACATTCTACGGAAAGACCGGAACCGGACGTGTGGATGGCCAAGATGTGAACGGATGGTTTATCGGTTATATCGAAACTGCAGATAATACATACTTTTTTGCTACCAACATTGGTGCAGACAGCGATGCTACCGGAGGCAACGCAACTGAAATAACCATGTCTATCTTGTCCGACATGAATATCTGGAAATAAAGAAATCGGGTAAAGGTCATAGTCGTATAATCCTTTGCCCGATTTTTTTATTTTCACTTTATGCATAAAAGCGTTTCAATTATCCAGTTCTATACGTCAAGAATTAGATTTATCATTGATGTATTCTACAATTTCTCCAATAAAAAAAGATATAAATGTCCCAATTGAAACAAACAAACTATCTCTATCACCTAATGATTCAATGAAGATTGAAAATGTAAACGTAAAGTTACTATACATATAATCATAAAAAACGTATTTCAGAGAACCTATCAAGAGCATCAACCCGAAAGAAATTAATGCATATATTAGGCACAGCAAAAAGCTAATGTCAATGCTGCGTTTGACAATGATTTTTCCCATAAAAAAACCTAAAATAAAAACCCCAATATCAATATATGTATATATAATTAAAAAACCCAAATAGGCTAAGGCAGCATTATATTTGGGAAATAAATAAAAACAAAGAAAATAAGCTAAAGCCACACATACAAAATATACTAAAAATGGAGAATACGTTCTAACAAACTTTCGCATAAAAACACCTCACTTCACATGTAGATAATCTAATTAAAATCAAAAGCTTATCTTAATTTATTTCATAATACTCTTCACTTCCAGTCGCTGACCATGATGTTTTCCACCGTCATTGTTCAATTCAAAATCTGTTTGCGATATCTTATCTTCGCCTTCTTTAAGGACTAACCGTCCACTTGCTGAACCAAAAGGCCATTCCGGTTCTCCAACAACTTGAAGTATCACTTCATATTTTTTATCTGGTGAAACGGATGTATCGCAAGTTGTCTTCTTGTAATTTACCGTATACGAAATGCTAAACCAAAATGCTACAATTACTGCAAGAAGCGAACCCATAATACATAGCATAATTTTCAAAAATTTCTTCATTGTTATAACACTCCTTTTAATGTCCACGTATATCCAGTTCTTCCAATAGAGAATTTCCGCTTCCCCATGAATATAGAATGTAATAACCGCTATCCTTTATTTCTTCCGAAAATTGTAGTGTCTCGTGATCAATCACCTCAATGGACTGCCCTTCCTGAGTTTCCACCAAACATTCCCATTCATTACTTCTGTAACCTGAATAGTAAGCATCCAATTCTTCCAAAGACAAATCACTTCGAATTAAAATTGCACCAAAATATTGCATCCCGTTTCCGTTACCTGTCAGCTTCCCTGCCCGTGATATTGACTCTATCAGTTCCGTTTTCTCTGGCAGTGGTGTTTCACATAATTCCTTTTCCACTTTATAGGCAATGTTATTATTTATGAATGAAATGGATATTACTCCGCCTATCAATACAACTGCTACCAATATTCCAACTAATTTTAATTTTTTCATGTGTCCTCCTTTCTTACATCCCGTTCCTTTCTAACACATCTTCTATTGCGTCAATTGCTTTTTTTGCAAAATTTATCTTTGTATCACAAATCAATTCATCATTATCGGATATTTTTATCTCTGCAATAATACGGTCATTGCCTTCTACATATTCCGTATTGCCGCCTATAGTCATCCAAATGATTTCTACATCTTCCTGTGCTATTTCCCTCTCTATTTCTACTGTAAATTGCACCCCATCGAAAAACGCTGCTTCTGATTGTGCATTTATAACTAACTTATTTTCCTGCTTATATATTTCAATAGAATTATATCCCTCCTCCGAACTAATAAATAATTCATCTCTGTTTACAGGAATAACAAATATTTTTTCTGGTTCATCTGTATTCTTTTCAAACAAATAAACTACAACTACTACAAGCATAACAACTGCTACCAAAATTCCAACTCTTCTCAATTTTTTCATTCCATCCTCCTTTCTCTTACATCCGTAAGATTACCATAGAATACCACTATTATCAAATCATTCTTCTGTTGCTATTCACGGATTCGGTATTGGTAATCTGGTATGTCCATTATTCCATCATTCAGGATTTCATTCCCCAAATACTGAAAACTACCATCCTCTGCAAATCTTACCGTAAGTTCGTGGGTTATGACTGCATCATCGCAAATGACCATATCGCAAACCGCCTCAACTGTTAATGTGACTGTTCCATCTTCATTTTCTTTGATATCGACAACCTCTGGTAGAGAAGTTCCAAAGAAAGTAGGTGCGTAATTAAAACATCCAAGTCTCGCCCAAAGATAGGTCTGATTTTCCTCATCAAACGCTGCGTACTCCCGTATCTGCTCTGCTGTTATCGGAAGATACTCCATAATCAGACTTTCGAACTCTTCTTTAGGAATGCCATTGGGATAATCTTCAGAATTGAACTTTTCTCCATATTTCATTCCATACAGATATTCAAACATTCCGTTATAATCCAACTCACTCATATTTTCTGCATTCCAATTAGAACACAAAAGATTCTGTCCCTGATAACCAAGTCCCTGAACACAACGTTCAGACATTTCACGCTGTTCTTCTGTCATTGGCTTTACTCTGATTAGGCAACTTCCATCCACGATTTCACTGACCTCTGGCGGCTCCGGCACACACAACTCATAGCAGAACCATCCTTTTTCCGTGTATTTCCATTCCTTGAGTCTCGTATATGAAATGTACGAAATTCCCGGCTCGTTGTCAGCATTCCAGATTCCTCTTGTACTTACAACATACATATCCGTTCCATCAAAAATGAATTTCATTCTGCCCAGTCCACCATCGTTGTGGATTTCATAAATTACTACAGAACCGCTTTGCCCTTCCATACATTCTTTAAGAAAACTATCGACACTTTCATAATTCCCCATGTTAGAATACGTTACCATCGTAGCAATTGGATATCCTGCGTCCTTTACCTTCTTCTGCATTTCAAGAACCGTTTGATCATCCAAAACAACATTGGATGCTATCCCTTTATCTGCAGTTTCATAAATATCAAGATAATGTTCCATCAGCTTTTTACAGTCAGTCTCAGCTTCTTCCCTTTCCTGTTCATCTACTGGAAGGTCGTAGCCCTTTTCCCATTGTTCTGCAGCCTCTTCCTCGGCACTTTTTGTTTCCTCCGTGGAAGATACTTCTTCCGTATCTTCCACAAGAGATTCACCCACAACGCTATCTTCTTTTCCACAGGCACACAGGTCGCATCCAATCAGAAATGCCATAATCAGCAGAATGCTTTTTTTCTTTAATGCCATAATATCATCCTTTCTTTCTTGCTATCGGCGGCAGTTCCAACTCAATTTGTTCTATAGAATTGGAAAGGTATCTGAAAGTTCCGTCTTCAAATGGCTGGACCACAACCGTATTCCGAAAAGCGAGATCAGAATTATAATCCGGCCATACTCCATCCACGATAAGTGTAATCGTTCCATCCGCATTTTTTGTATAGTCAACTACTTCTCCAAAAGGTGGGTATGGGCTGGCATAAATCATCTCATATTCATAGCTGTTGCTGCCCTCAGCATACCCGCAATGCTCTCTCAACTGTTCTACCGATACCGGAAAATAAGTAGTCATTATCCTTTCATATTCCTCTGCCGGAATCTTCCAATCTTCAGTTTTCAGATTTTCGCCCGTAGAAATCCGATAAATATCTTCATACATACAAGGCATCAGAATGTCCTCTACATTGTTGCTGTCCCAATTTGTGACAAGCACATTGTAATTCACATAACTTAGTCCTGATATGTATTTCTCCGTCAATTCCCGACAGTCTTCCGGAAGCGGTTCTATTCTCCAATACTGTCTCAAACTTGCATGTGCAATCACATATTCATATGCGTAGATAAAATATCCTTTTTCGGTCAGTTTAATCTCAGCCACATTACTTACCGAAGTTCCCTGTATCTCTGGTATACCGCCTTCCTTCCACCGAATTCCTATGTAATAGGTCTGCAGCTCACCTTTCCGACAAATGAAGGTAACTGCTCCAATCAGTCCATCTCTATATACTTCAAATACCGTAACCATCGAGTCCCGTCCATCCAAGTAATCTGCATAAAATGTTTCGATTACTTCATGGTTTTGCATGGCAGTATCTTCTTCAACACTTACCAAACCGCTTCTGCCCAATTGTTCCACCACGGCTTTCCTCTGCTCGTGGGTAAATTCATTAATACCGGAAGAGTAGCTTGGTGCATCTGCAATTACAATATCCTTATAGATTTCTCTGACCGATTCTGCTGCTGACAAAACCGTACTCTGCAGCTGCTCCTTCTCCTTTTCTGAAAGGAGATCATCACTGGCTTGCGGAATAAACCAATATGCTGACTCTGTGGAAGTTTCCGCATTCTCGGCTTCTTCTGTTTCTGCTTCGCTATTTTCGATTTCTACAGGTGGCTCCCATACTTCTTCTGCCACCTTTTGCTTTTCTGCATGCAATTTTCCCCAACAGAACACTCCGGCTATCACGAAAATCAACAGCAGCAAAATCGGAAGTCCACATCTTCTAAGCAGCCATTTTACATCTTCCATTATTCGCCTCCGTACAATTCTTCCCATTCTTCCAACGTCAACCGTGGTGTATGCCATGTTTCCTCATAATTATCCTCGGAAGGTATAATTTGATTGGATACATATTGTACCCCTCCGTCCTCTAACGGGCGGACCACAACCTCATGAGCATATACCTTGGAATCACCTGCATAAGGGAATACTACATTAGCTGTAAGTGTAATTGTCCCATCGCTGTTTTCTGTAAAATCGACTACCTCTGAATATGGATATTCCGGGTACTCTACTTCTTCGAAGCCTCTCGGCTTATATTCATAAGTTGAATCCTCCGAATAATAGACGGTTTTGGATTGCAGCGTTTCACTATCAATATTGAAATATTTCATAATAACGCTTTCAAATTCCTCTTTTGGAATCCGATAAACTGCACTGACTGACAAATTGTCATCTGCAACATAAGGAACATACTGACCATTCACTTTTGGATAAAGAATGTCATACATATCATAGAAATTCAAATCCCCAAAATCTTCTTCACTCCAATCCACAATAAACATATTATTCTGTTCAAAGCTGATTGGAAGAAGATATTTCCGACTCAGTTCCCTATATGTTTCATCCAATGGCTGTACTCGTAATGCGGTATGCTCCTCTGCTCCACTCAATGTAAGAACATATAATTCTTCTGAAAACCAGACACCGGAAAACATCAGGTAACCTTCTTCTGTATAATTCCAATACTCTGCTTGATACCTCCCAGTAACTTCTTTCTGTATTTCTCCATTTTCGTATCCATAATAGCTTCTGACCACATCTACATTTCCGTCTTTTGTGTGTAAATCGTATTTTACAAATCCGCCTAAATAACTGACTTCAAGAATTGTTATTTCTGCTTCTTCCTGTGCATCCACCTTTTCGCAGAATTCCACTACCTTCTCTGGGTCCGTCATGTTAATTTGATTTCTGCTGTCAACAGCCGGATATCCATTTTCTCCAAGGCAATTTACAATACTACGAATCGTTTCCAAATCAGCTATCTTGTTTTCTTCTGCTGCCTTCTTATAAAGATCTATACAGATGTTTATAATTTCTTCTGCGTTCTCCTGAGGTTCTTCTGGAATAGTCTGAATATCAATTACTGTTTCCGAAACTGTATCTTCTTCCGGGGGTGCATCGCTGCACCCCGAAACACTAAGCATCAGTACAAAACTAATTACTGCTAAACCACTCTTCCAGAACCAGGCTGTCTTTCTTAACAACATTTCCACTTCCTCCTCTTCCTTTCACATCTTCTACCATGCTGATAATCAATATAGGACGTTCTACCGTTTTTTCTGCTGTAAAAACTGCAAACCAACCTAATTCAGTACCGGAAGTATCATCTTTTGATGCCTTGATTTCTGCTGTACCCGTTTTCCCTGCCAGAACTATGTCATCCCGATGGGCTGCGTACCCTGTTCCATGAGAATCGTTTACAACCTTTTTCGTTCCCTCCAATACCCGACTTGCGGTTTCACTGGAAAACGCTCCTGATATCCAATACTCTGCAGATACTTCGTTCTGATAGACCAGATAAGGTTTTATGATGTTCCCCTCATTACAGAAAGCAGAATAGATACATGCCAAATGTAATGGATTCACTAAAACCTGTCCCTGACCGTAACCGCTGTCTGCTAACTGTATTTCTGTTTCAATACTTTCTGAATTGGAATACTGCGACTTTGCCATTTTAATCTCAAATGGCAGCTCCGCATTAAAGCCAAGCTGTGTCAGGGAACTTTCCATTTCCTCATAACCAATTTTTAATGCTGCCTTTGCAAAATAAATATTATCGGAATAAATCAAAGCGTTCTCTAAAATAACTGGTTCATATGCATGAAGGGTAGTTACATAATAAGACCCCCACGATGCATCTTTTTGCCAGCTTAATCCTACATTACCATAATCTTCATTTGGATCAATTGCTCCTGATTCCAAACCGACCGCAGCCGTAACTGGCTTGAATGTCGAACCGGGACACCAGACTTGCCGGAACCGATTATACATAGGCTTATCCTCGTCATCATTCAATGCTGTCCACTGCTCACTGGACAATCCCATGATAAAATCATTATTGTCATAAGATGGTGTACTGACCAAAGCCAGTACTTCTCCGGTATATGGATTCATGGCTACAGAGCAGCTCTTGTCTTCCTGAAACTGCTCATATAAGGCAATCTGCAAACTGGCATCTATCGTCAGCTTAATGTCCTGACCGTGCTGCACTAAAATACAAGCAAGTTCTTCTTTCTCTTTGCCTTCCGAATTCACAATGTATATCCTGCAGCCGTTTTGCCCTTTCAGTTCCTTTTCAAACAGACCTTCCATTCCGCTTCTGCCAATCACACTGTTAGCTGTATATCCCTCTCCTGCATGTTCTTCTAAATCCTCTGCAGTAACGCTTTGTACATACCCTACCAAATGTGCAGCCGCTTCACCTAAAGGATACTCACGAACTTCAACGTCAGATATCATTACTCCGGGAATTGCCAGCAAACTTTCGTGCCTTTCTTTCTCCTTCAATACATCTTCGTCCGGTTCTACTTTTAGCAGTTCGATTTCTTCCACTCTCGGAATCGTTTTTATAGGAACAAAAGAATCATCTTTTACCCACTGTGCTGACAATTTCTTCTCTATCACTTCCGACGTGGTTTCCAGTAATTCTGCAATCTTGGCGATTGCTTCCTCCCTGTTCTCCAATTTTCCCGGAACGATTCCAACCGAAGATGCAGTTCCTTTTCCAGCAAGCACTCGTCCATTCCTATCCAGAATTTCTCCCCGGTTTGCCTGTGTCGTTGAAACTCTTACCTTATCAGTAGAAGCTAAATTCGGAAAGATCAGTGAATTATCCCAAACCAACTTATACCCGTCTTCGCCCTCCAGAAAAAATGCTTCATTCTCAAAGCTGATTTCTCCTGCAACCGTATCAAAAGATGTCTGATAAGTTACGGTCAGTTGCTCTTCGTCATATGCGATAATCTCGACCGCCATATTCTGGATTTCAATACCTTCGTAAATAGCTGAATTGCGTTTTATGAAATCCTCCTGACTGACATTGCCAGATGCCTCAATATGGAGCATCGCATACATTTGCTCATACTCCTGTACCGGGATGTGATTCATGTATTCAACCAGAAGTTCTTCTGGTGTTTTCCACACATCCTCCTTTTT
>OHCS01000587.1_pt1 | contig 19530 bp, 10 predicted proteins | sample 1566741 | NCBI WGS metagenome assembly OHCS01 (sample SAMEA3879604, study PRJEB24766) | human gut metagenome | biome: human-associated habitat; feature: feces | place: USA | collected 1985/1987 | reverse complement strand
CGCTGCAGCGTCTCTATCGCACCACCACGTTCTCCTCACCCAGGCACTCCCGCAGTTCGTCCAGCAGGGACTTGGCCAGCAGGCACTGGGCGCCGAGGCGTTTGCCCGTATCGGCAAACACCAGCCGGGCGGGGGTGCTGCCGGGGAACATGCTGATCACCCGGTTGAGGTGGCCCACCACCGGGTCGGCGGCGGAGGGTACCCGCAGCCAAACCACCTTTCCGTCCACCGTCAGCACACCGGGGCGCTGGGAGGCACCGGAGGGAGCGGGACTCTCCTGGGCAGCGGCCCCGCCGCTGAGGGAGCCCACCCAGTCACAGAGGATCTGAGGGGGCTTCTCATCCCGGACGGACAGCTTCCCGCGGATGAGTACAGCACAGCCCTCCTTCAAAAGCCCGCTGAATTTCTCCAGGGTTTTGGAAAAGCATAGAAGTTCTATGGAGCCGCTGTCGTCCTCCACGGTCACATAGGCCATAAGGCTGTTGTTGCGGGTGGTCTTACTCTTGGCGGCGGTGACAATGCCGGCAACCGTAATGCGCTGCTCATCCTGATAGACGGTGGGACCATCCTCCTGGGCAAAATCCACCTGAATGGAGCCGATATGCACGGCCCCCGCGCTTTTTGCCGCCTCCCGATAAGCGTTCATGGGGTGGCCGGAGAGGTACAGCCCCGTCACCTCCCGCTCCTGGCGCATTCGCTCCTCCATCGTGTACTCGGGAATCTTCGGCAGCACCATGGACACGCTGCCCCGCCGGGCCGGGCCGGCAGCCATTCCAAAAAAGTCCAGCTGCCCATCCACATTCTGCCGGCGGCTGTCGGCAATGGAATCCAGCAGCTTATCGCTGATAGCCGCCAGCTGGCTGCGATAGGCGCCAAAGCTGTCAAAGGCGCCGGAGCGGATCAGATTTTCCACCGCCCGCTTGTTGATATCGCCCCCATACATCCGCTCGCAGAAGTCCTGGAACCCGGTAAAGGGGCCCGCCGCCTCCCGCTCCCGGACCACCGCCTGAATAAACCCGCGGCCGATATTCTTGATGGCCACCAGGCCGAAGCGAATCCCCTCCTCCTCCACCGTGAAGCTGTCAAAGGAGCGGTTAACATCCGGGGGCAGCAGGGCGATGCCCATGTCCTTGCACTCGCCGATATACTCGGAGACCTTCTCCGAACTGTCCAGCACAGATGTCAGCAGGGCCGCCATGTATTCTCTGGGGTGGTGCAGCTTAAACCAGGCGGTCTGATAGGCCACCACCGCGTAACAGACGGCGTGGGCCTTGTTAAAGGCGTAGTTGGCGAAGTCGTAAATTTCGTTATAAATGGCCTGAGCGGTCTCCTCGGGGATACCGTTCGCCACGCAGCCGGAGATGCCCCTCTCCTGGTCCCCGCGTAGAAAGGCTCCCCGCTCCTTCTCAATGTCCTTTACCTTCTTCTTGCTCATAGCCCGGCGCAGCATGTCCGCCTGGCCCAGGGAGTAGCCCGCCAGACGGCGGAAGATTTCGATCACCTGCTCCTGGTAGACGATGCACCCATAGGTGACGGAGAGAATGGGCTCCAGCGCCGGATGCTTATAGGTGACAAGGTTGGGATCGTGCTTGCAGGCGATAAACCGGGGAATGGACTCCATGGGGCCGGGCCGGTAGAGCGCCACAATCGCAGTCAAATCCTCAATGGACTGGGGCTTCAAGCCCACGCAGACGCCGGTCATACCGGCGGACTCCATCTGAAACACGCCGCTGGTCTTCCCGGCCGTCAGCATGTCGAACACGGCCTGGTCATCCTCCGGAATGTCCTCCAGGCGGAAGTCCGGCTCCCTCCGGCGGACCATCTCCACCGCGTCCTCCAATACGGTCAGGTTCCTCAGGCCTAAAAAGTCCATTTTCAGAAGGCCCAGTTCCTCCAGCGTCACCATGGTGTACTGGCAGACCACGGTCTCATCGTTCCGGGCCAGGGGCACATAGGTGTACACCGGGTTTTTGGTGATCACCACCCCGGCGGCGTGGGTGGAGGCGTGGCGGGGCATGCCCTCCAGGGCCTTGGCGGTATCGATCAGCTTTTTAATCTGGGGGTCGCCGTCGTAAAGTTCCTTCAGGGGCTTGCTCAGGCGCAGAGCCTCATCCAGGGTGATATGGAGGTTGTTGGGCCCGCTGGGTACCTGCTTGGCCACCACATCCACCTCAGCGTAGGGGATATTCATCACCCGGCCCACGTCCCGGATGGCCCCCCGGGCGGCCATGGTGCCGAAGGTGATGATCTGCGAGACGTGATCCGCGCCATATTTGCGCGCCACGTAATCGATCACCTCCTGCCGGCGTTCATAGCAGAAGTCGATGTCCAGGTCGGGCATGCTCATGCGCTCGGGGTTCAGGAAACGCTCAAAGAGCAGGTTGTATTTGAGCGGGTCCAGCATGGTGATGCCCAGCGTATAGGCCACGATGCTGCCCGCGCCGCTGCCGCGGCCGGGGCCGACCATGATGCCGTTGCGCTTGGCGTAGTGATAGGTTCTCCAGGAACCGGTGCCGCGTTCCACCTGCTTCATCTGTCCGCGCAGTTCATGGATGTAGGCGGCTTCTCCGTACAGCAGGTCGCCAATGACGCCCTGGCGTACCATGTTCAGGTACATGAGTTCCTCACGTCCGTAGTTGACGTTTTCCATCATCATGCAGTGCTTCCTGGTTTCTTCGGAGGTATCCACGATTTCCCAGAGTTCCTTGATGGAGACGGCCATAGGCACTTCCACAAAGGCGTGGGCGCCCATCTTCATCACGTCGCAGGTAACACGGCAGTGCCATTCCCAGCTGGGGCAGACGATGACGGCGTCCGGCTTGACTTCCTTCATCATGCGCTTGTAGTCTTCCGGTCCTTTCGTGAAAATGGGGGGGCGCTTGCCCGTCTTCTTTTCCACGACGTCCGCACTGCGCTTGGCCCAGTCTTCATACAGGTCGCAAATGCCGACAATTTCCGCACCTTCTATAACGGCCATCTGGCCCACGTGCATGGAACCGCGTTCACCCACGCCGACAAAGGCCACACGCACCTTGTCCAGCTTGGGAGCCCTGAAGCCGCCCATGTAGATGGCGCCGGGCTTGCGCGGGGGCCACGTGGTCATGGGGCCGATGTTATTCGGGTCCGGAATGGTGATTTTCTTGGGAGCCAGGGGGGCTACTTCCTGGGCGTTGGCAAAGGAACCGGCAGCCAGGGCGCCAGTGGCCAGGCCCAGGGTCTGAAGGAAACGACGGCGTGATGATGAATTAACCATGGATGGTAATTATATAAAGGATTTGAATCCCCAGTTTGCCATAGATACTGAGGTTTGAGAATCTTTCTTTCACAGATGGTGAAAAAAATGCATTCCTCTGTAAAAACGGAATATCCCTGATTCCTGGAAGGAATCAGGAGGGAATGCCGCCGCCTTTTGAAAATCCCGGACATGAAAAAAGCCCCAGTCCTGCAGCAGCGCGGGAAGGACGGGGCCTGTAAGGGCATCATCCGGTTGTGCCGATGTTGCATGCCGTTGCTTGGGAATAAAACAGGGGAGCGAGCGTATCGCCGCTCCGCGTTCCGAAGGATCGGCCCTGCATCGGAGGACATCCGGAGGGTGTTGTTTGTTGCCGCCGGCGCTTGGCTGCCGTTTCCGTTCCCGGCGACGGGGAAGATCATTCCGTTTCCTGCGGCTTCTATTCAGGGGACCCTGGCAGGGGGCCGCGTGCCGTGGAATCGGGATCATCTCCCCGATCATCCGTAGATGGTCCGGTTATTGCGCCATGCCGGCGGCGGGAAGTTTTGGCGCCGCAAGCCTGGCATAGGCTTCATTCAGAGCCTTGCCCAGCCTGGGGCGGAAAGCGGTGGTGGCGGGCAGCTGGGTGCCTTCCATGCCGCAGGAGCGGAGGATGTCCGGGAAGGACGGGGCCAGAGTGCGCTTCATGATGTTCGTGCAGTCTTCCAGGTCCACTCCGTATTTTTCCTCCATCAGGTTCTTGATGCGGTCCGCCATCTTTTTCATCCTCTCAATCTGTTTTCTGGACATGATCGGCTGGATGATTTCATTCGGGTCGGGGACGTAGCCGATCAGCATTCCAATGGCCCGTTTCAGATCTTCCGGCAATTCCGTTACATTGCCGCTGTTAAGGACCTGAGCCAAAACCTGATAACTGCTGGTGGCGTTTTCGTCATAATCATGAATGCCCGAGGCCAGCGCCACGCCTGCGATGCTCTGCACGTAGCGGGCTACTTCCGGGGAATAATTTCCTTCCACGAAAGTGGAGGGAACGTCATCCGCGTAAGCCTGCATGGCGGCCTGGCAGGCGAGGGAACCGACGGTGCCCGCGCATAGTGTCCTGATGATGAACGAGGTTATTTTCATGATTGAAACTCCGGTTGAAGCTTCCCGACTGGAACGATTAGGAGAACCGTTTGCAGCAAGTGAGACCGCGTTGACTTCAATTCCGTTCAAAAGTTTTTTGAATGATTAAAATCATGCTTCCGCACGGCTGCCGTTCCTTCCGTACCCTTTCCGCGGCTTCCTGCGGGGAGCGGAACGTTTTTCCTGCATGGAGCTGCTACTTTTCCTGCGCGCTTCTGGGACCGCGCGCAATTCAGCCGGGACGGAGGCGCTGGAAGCGTGCACGGGAAGGAGGCGTTCCAACAGCTTGTGCACGTTCCTGGCTTTCCTGATTTCCTCCGGGGAACAGAGAGCGATGGCTTGTCCGGCGGCTCCGGCACGCGCCGTGCGGCCGATGCGGTGCACATAGACCTCCGGTTCTTCCGGCAAATCATAGTTGATGACAAGCCGTACGTCTTTTACGTCAATGCCGCGGGCGGCGATGTCCGTGGCGACGAGGACAGGCGTTTCCCCGGAACGGAATTCACGGAGCATGCGTTCGCGCCTGCCCTGGCTTTTGTCCCCGTGAATGGCGGAAGCCGGATAATCCTTTCCGGACAGGAAGGAGGCCAGGCGGTCTGCTCCATGCCTGGTCCGGGTAAAGATAAGCGTGCGGCCAGGGAGCTCCTGCTGTTTCAGCAGTTCCAGGGTAAGGAGCCTTTTTTCCGACTGGGAGCCGACCATGCAAAGGAACTGTTCTACCCTGTCCGCCGTGGAGGAGGGAGGGGAGACTCTCACCGTTTCCGGTTTCTGAAGCAGGGTCTGGGCCAGTTGCCGGATATTGTCCGGCATGGTGGCGGAAAACATCTGCGTGTGGCGTTTCCTCGGGATTTTGGAGACGATTTTTTTCAGGGCCGGGGCGAATCCCATATCCAGCATATGGTCCGCCTCATCCAGAATCAGGGTTTCCACGCCGTCCAGACTGACGGTCCGGCGTTCCAGATGGTCGATCAGTCTGCCGGGCGTGGCTACCAGAATATCCAGGCCTCCGGCCAGTTCCTTGAACTGGGAAGCATACCCCACGCCTCCGAAAATGACGGCGGTGGACAGATGCAGCCCTCTGGCGTAGGCGCGGATATTTTCATGAATTTGCGCAGCCAGTTCCCGGGTGGGACTCAGAATAAGCGCCCTTACCCGGCGGCCCGGCGGCTTTCCGGAACGTTCTGAAAGCTGTTGAATAAGGGGCAGGGCGAACGCGGCCGTTTTTCCGGTTCCGGTTTGCGCCAGCCCCATCAGGTCCTTGTTCTGCAGCAACAGGGGGATGCAGGCTGCCTGGATGGGAGTGGGGGTCTTGTACTCCAGATTCTCCAGTTGGCGGAGAATGGGAGCCGACAAGCCAAGCTCCCTGAATGTAGTTGATACCATGTCTGTGGATGTGTCTGTGAATGCGCCTCGGCTGCAATGAACTGACGGAATCACGGCAATAACGGAACAAAAAAGCCCGCAGGAGCGATACTGAAAAGATCAATACGGAGACGCCCGTATTCCGCCAACCGCAAATGACTATCAACAATCAACAACCAAACACCATTCGGCGGGAACGGCTTTATCAAAGCACGGCGAAAATCTCCTGTCAAGGAAAATAAAAACGTTTGTTCTGTTAGTGTTCCGTATCTCCGCTTTAAAAACAGTTCTTGTCATGATTTTTTTATAGAAATTGAATATGAATAAATTACCGGATGAAGCGGGTGAGGAATCCGCCGTCAACCCTAAATTCTGAATATGAATGACTGATTAATTTCTGGCGGACAATTTAGGGGGGAATACCCAAGAGTCTCTTTTCCTGTTCCGGTACAGGTTTTATCTGCATCAGGGAGCCGGCTGACATGTTAGAGGCCGCATGTCCCAATCAGCGGATTCCTCATCCGTATATTTTCCTTTGAATAGACGATGTTGAATTAGTTATGTCCCTTAAAACAAAAGTAAAGAATGGAATTGGCATTTTTCTTGTCGTGTTGTCCGTATGTTGCGGCAGCCCTCTTTTTGCGGGGCTTCAGCCGGAAGAGGGGATGGATTTGAGCAAACCCCGGATTTGGACGGCGGTGACAGGCCATCAATTAAAGGCAGCGTATGAGGGAAGAGATGGCAACAAAATCCGGTTGCTTGCAAATGGTGGAAAAATAAAAACCATTTTACTGGAAAAACTTTCAGAAGCTGATCAGCGGTTATTGGAGCATCTGACGCGGGAGGAAAAACGGAGCGGGGAAGCTGGCTTTCCGGATTCCGGCAGGAATGGCAAGGAGCATCCATTTGTCGGATTTCTTGCTGAAGCGAAACAAAAACGCCTTGATGGAGAAGAAGGTGTGGAATATTACCAGAATCTGATAGATGCTCTTTATGAAGAAATGAAAAAATATGAATTCGGGTATCCGAAAGATTTTATTAAAGAAGATGGTTTGTTCAATATGAAATATTTAAAAAGCGTTCACGGTAAGAAAAAACGAATTTCTGAGCGCGTAAATCTTTTTACGGGAAAACATTTATTTACTCCTTCCTATGGTAATGAACCTCGTTGGGAATGGGTGGATCAGAAAATAAATTTTGTCATAGAAGGAGATCTTATCCGACTTAAACAGCAAGATACTCTGTATGCAAAAAATAAGGAAAAGATGGTGGAATTCGGTATTCTGATTAATAAGAAAAAGCGCAATGCTGAAAACTATAAAGCTTGGTATACGGAAGACAGCAACGATTATTTGTACCGGTTGGAAGCTTGCGTGAATTCATCTGATGACGGCAGGTTCGTCATAGACAGAATGAATAGAGAGGAATGGCTGCATTTATGTGCTCACGATACGAAGAAAGGAATTTTCTATACTTTAAAAATTTTGGTTGATGAAAATGGAAAAATAACAATCAGAAATTCCGAAGAAGGCTCATTCCTGTTTTTTGCCACAGTTCCCAAAAACAGGGGGTCTAAAGATGTTTTTGCTTATCCGAGAAATAATGACAGGCTTGTTTTTAATTCAGTATACAGCATAGCTGTTGCTTTGGGGAGATACGATAGGAACGGCTTTCTTATGGATTTGGAAACGCTGTGGGATGGCGTGGAAAAGAGGGGGCATTATATTAATGCCAAACCTTCGGGCAAACATGATGATCCTTTAAATGTTTTTGCGGAACGCAATGTCAAGGACAGGTAAGGCGGCTTGAGAGCCGTGGAGGCGTTCATCTTCCGGAAGAGAGGATGGACAGCTTGAACGTTCCAAGGCTTCAGCATGTGCAGGAAGGGCGACAGCGGAAGATTCCGCATGCATTCTTTCATACAGGAACCCGGCGGAATGAAATCATGCTCCCGGTATATGAAATGTCCCGGAGAATGAACAATGTTGCCTCTGTCTCCGGACGGATGGGGGAAAAGGCAATTTTCAACGCTGCAGGAATTTGCGGGCGCCCGCGCAGTAAACGGCTCCGGAATAAACGGTCAGGATGACGGACCCCCACAGTGTAACCTGGTACAGCAAGTTGGAAGCGCCGGAACCGTGCCACAGGCAGAGCGCGGCCAGCCGGTCCGTGATGGAAGGCAGGTATTCCGGCGTATGCGTCCATGTCAGGGCCAGCAGGCAGGCGATGCAGAAGGCCAGCTGGAAGGCGGTTTTCCATTTGCCGGACGTTCCCGCAGGGATGATGACGCCATGATCCTGCGCAATCTGGCGCAGTCCGGTGACCAGGAATTCCCTGCTGATGATGAGAATGGTAATCCAGGCGGGGCAGAGCCCTTCGCCCGTCAGGTAAATGAAGGCGGCGGAGACGGCTATTTTATCCGCCAGGGGGTCAATCAGCTTGCCGAAGGTGGTGACCTGATTCAGGCGGCGGGCCAGGTAGCCGTCCAGCCAGTCCGTGCAGGCAGCCAGAATGAACGTGACCAGCGCGGCCAGGTATCCCCAGGAATACCGGTCCGCGACGCTGACTGCTGCCGTAAAGACGACTACCAGGGCAATACGCGTCAGGGTAATGGCATTGGGCAGGTTCAGCATACCGGTTTATTAGGGGACAGATGGCTGCCCGTAGCAAGCTTTTTTGCTGGATTCAGGAATGAAATTTCCGGAAAACGGCGCACGGAAAAAAGCGAAGGGAATACGAAGATACGGGCAGCCGGGCGCATGATGCGTGCGTTTCAGTTCCTGCTTCCCGTTTCCGCTGTTTTGCGGCAATTAATTTCCGATCATTTTGTAGAAGTCTTCCTCGGAAATGACGGGCACGCCCAGTTTGAGGGCCTTGTCCCGCTTGGAGCCTCCTCCGCTGCCTGCCAGGAGGCAGGAGGTGGATTTGGAGATGGCTCCGGTGGCTTTTCCCCCGTGGGAGGCGATAAGCTGTTCAAAGTAATCCCGCGGATGGCTGAGCGTTCCTGTGATGACGAAGGTTTTGCCGGACAGGGAGCCCGCCGGGATTTCGAGAAGGCTGGCCCGGTAAGATTGGGATTGGGGATTGATGCCCAGTCCGTGCAGGACGTCCATGGTATGGTTCCCTGCTGCGGAGGCGAAAAAGCTCCGGAGGGATTTGGCCGCCGCCACGCCGATTTCAGAGCCATAGCTGAATTTGGCCGTGTTTTTACGCAGGTAGCCCGTTGCCAGATAGGGAGCGGTCAGGCGGTCGATTTCCTCCATCAGTTCCTGGTGGCGCTCCTGTACCGCCTCTGCGGAAAGCGCGCCTTCCTTCACCGCCTTTTTGTTTTCGCGGGTGTTGGGGTTGGTTTTGGCGGCCTGTTCCACCAGTTCATCCAGGCGGACGATGTCCCGGAGGTAGGGCGAATCCACCACATGCTTCAGGTCGGGATGCGTGTCCGCCAGCGCCTTGGCGACAACTTCCCCCACCAGGGGAATGCCGAAGGCGATGAGCCAGCGCTCCAGAGGAAGCCCGCGCGCGTTTTGCAGGGCGTCCAGAGCTTTCCGGGCATTCTTCTCCCCGTAACGGCGCGGTTCTTCCGGCGTGCCCAGGTTCAGGTTGGCGAGCTGGTCCGGCATCAGGGAGAAAAGGTCCAGCGCGGAGGACGCCAGTCCGGAGCTTCTCAGCGCTTCCGCCACGGAAGAGCCGATGCTTTCCACATCCAGAGCGGACCGGGAACAGAAATGGGTGATGCCCGTGACGGCCTGCGCGGGGCAGGTGAAGTTGGTGCAGCGCCAGGCTACTTTCCCTTCTTCCTTCATGATGGGGTTGCCGCAGGCGGGGCACAGCCCTTTCGTGGCTTCCAGGATGCTGTAGGGCCTGGCGTCCTGCGGGCGTTTGGAAAGGTTCACTTTCAGAACGGCCGGGATGATTTCCCCCGCCTTTTCCACCAGCACCGTATCGCCTATGCGAACGTCCTTCCGGTCGATTTCATCCTGGTTGTGGAGGGTGGCCCGCGCTACCGTAGAACCGGACAGCAGCACAGGCTGCAATTCCGCCACAGGCGTCAGCACCCCGGTGCGTCCTACCTGCACGGCAATATTCAGCAGGGTGGTTTCCTTCTGTTCCGGGGGGAATTTATACGCCGCCGCCCAGCGGGGCGCGCGAGCCGTAGCTCCCAGCGCTTCCCGCGTAGCCGTGGAGCTGATTTTAATAACGGCTCCGTCCGTGCCGTAGGGGAGCGTATGGCGGAGCCTGTCAATATCCCGCACGGCCTGGCGGGTGGATTCCAGGCTGTCCGTGTAATACACCGGCTCATTGCAGGGGATGCCGCAATGGCGGAGCATGTTCCAGAAGTCTTTTGCGTCCCTGAGTTCCGGGCCTTCATACGCGCCCAATCCGTGGGCCAGGAAGGCCAGCGGCCGGGCGGCCACCTGCCGGGGATCCAGCTGCTTGAGGGTTCCGGCGGTGGCGTTGCGCGGGTTGGCGAATGCGGGGAGCCCGTCGGCGTCCCGTTCTTCGTTCAGTTTGGCAAAGGCTTCATTGGGCATGAAGACTTCCCCGCGCACTTCCAGCACGGGCGGCGCGCCGGGAGGGAGGGTGAGGGGGACGCTGCGGATGGTGCGGACGTTGGCCGTTACGTCGTCCCCCACGTCTCCGTCTCCGCGCGTGGCCGCATAAGCCAGCTTCCCATTGCGGTACATGATGGAAAGGGCCACTCCGTCAATCTTGGGCTCCACGGAGACGGGCACGTTCTCCGTTTGCAGCGCCCTGGACAGCTTATGGTAGAATTCCGCCAGTTCTTCATCCGGTACGGGGGCGTCCCGCTGCTCAAAAATGTCGTCAATAGACAACATGGGCACCACATGTCTGATCTGGTTGAAGCCCTGGAGAGGGGCGCCGCCTACGCGGCGCGTGGGGGAGTCCGGATCCGACAGTTCGGGATGGGCTTTTTCCAATTTTTCCAGCTCCAGGAACAGGGCGTCATATTCCGCGTCGGAAATCTCCGGTTCCGCCTGTTCGTAATACAGACGGTTGTGGCGGCGCAGCTCGGAACGCAAATAGTCTATGCGGCGGTGAGCGGGGTCCTCCGCGTTTCCGGGGTGGTCGGTGCCGGCATTTTCCCGCGCCTCCCCGGCCCGGGGTGCCGTTTCATTTGTTGCCTGCTGTGAAGGCTGTTTGCCGGCTGCCAGGGAAAAAAGGTCTTCCTCCATAGGAAAAATGAGTGGGGAAAATGGCTATTTGCTCAGTTTGATGACGGAACAGGGAGTTTTGGAATGTTCATGAGCCTTGAACAGGACCGTTCCGTTGACGACGGGAAGGGCGGTGTTGTCCCCCAGAAGCAATGCTTTGGAATAGCCGGCGGGCAGGGTGACGGCTGTTCCCCCGTCATTTTCGTAGCCGGTGGCATCCAGCGGCTGCATGCGGGCGTGTTCCGCTCCCGCCGTCAATTCTTTCATGGTTCCTTCACTGGGCGGCTGGGCCGGCCCCTTGTCCGGCGGGGGAATCAGGAAGACGAAGATATCCCCCTGCCGATTGATGGTGGCAGGCTGGTCCAGCTGCATGAATGCCCGTGTTCCGTACACGGCTTCACCGTTGATGTTGAGCCATCGGCCTACACCGCGCATGGTGGCGGCCACTTTTTCCGGAATGGTGCCGTCCGCCATGGGATTGACGTTCAGCAGAAGATTGCCTCCCTTGGTAACGCATTCCACCAGTTTTTCAATGATGGTTTCCGGAGATTTGATGTTGGTGTCGTAGCGGTTGTAGCCCCATTTGTCGCTTACCGTCATGCAGGATTCCCAGTCCACGCCGGGATATCCGCGCCGGGGGATGAAGCGTTCCGGGGTAATATAGTCCCCGCAGCGCAGGTCCAGCGTGCCGGCCTGGTTTTTGTTCAGGCCGGAATAAGCGTACAGGCGGTTGTTCATGATGACGCCGGGATTGATGGAGCGCACCATGTCCATCAGTTCCGGCGCCTTCCAGCCTTTGGCCCCTTCCATGGCTCCCTGGGAGTAATCCCACCACATGATGTCGATGGGCGCGTAACGGGTCATCAGCTCCCGGACCTGGGCGTGCAGGTATTTCTGGTAGGCGGCGTGGTCGCGGGGAATGTTTTTCCTGTTAAGCATTGCCGCCTGTCCCGCAGGGTAGCAGAGGTCCGGGCAGATGGTGTTGTCATAGGACGGGTGATGCCAGTCAATGACGGAGTGGTAGAGGCCCACTTTCAGGCCGCGCTTGCGGCAGGAGTCCACATATTCGCGGATGATATCCCGGTTCACGGCGCTTTTGGCGTCGTAATCCGTCAAGGCGCTGTCGAACAGGCCGAAGCCTTCATGGTGCTTGCTGGTGAGCACTACATATTGGCAGCCCGCATCCCGGGCGAGCTGGGCCCATTCTTCCGTCAGGCCTTCCCTGGGCTTGAACAGGGGCAGAGCTTCCGCGGCGTAGGTATCCGTATCCACTTCCACGTTTTTTTGAATCCATTCGGAACCTCCGGGCCTGCCTTTCCATTCCCCGGCCAATCCGGAATACAGGCCGTAATGGATGAACATGCCGAATTTGGCATCCCTCCACCATTCCATGCGCCGGTTGCGTTCCCCCGCCGTTTCCCTGACAGCGGCATGGTTGGCATCCGCGGGGAGGGGGAGGCCGGGCGCTACTGCCGAAAATTCCGCGGGAACGGTGGCCGGGGAACCCTGCTTCATTCCGCCGTCGCGCAGCCGGGCTGCGAACTGTTCGTCCAGGGCCAGCGCAGGCTGTCCGTTTTCCGTAATGATTTTAGTGGCGGACTGCTGGGCCGGGGCGGGAAGTCCCAGAGTGACGGCCAGGGCGGCAATCGTGGCTATGTTCATGGTTGTTCAGAATGGTGTGAGGCTGGGGGGAAGGCTGAACCTGCTTAAATGACGTCCGTATCCGCGTAGCTGCCCAGAATCTTCAGCATGGAGCAGTGCTGCTCCAGCTCCGGAAGAGTTTCCCGTAAGGGGGATTTCTGAATGTGGCCGGCGGCATCTATGTAAAAGACGTATTCCCAGTTGATGACTTTGGACGGGCGGGATTCAATGCGTATCAGGTTATTGTTGTGCCGCTGGAAGCAGTTGACTACTTCCGCCAGGGTGCCGGGTTTATGCTGGATGCGGATGAGCAGGGAGGTGCGGTCCCTGCCGCTGGGCTGCGTTTCCTGGCGTCCGATGACGGCAAAACGGGTGGTGTTGCAGGACTGGTCCTGCACGTCTTCTTCCAGGATGTTCAGGCCGAACAATTCCGCGGCCAGCGGACAGCCGAGGGATGCCGCGCCCATGGCGGCGTTCTCCTTGGCAAGAATGCTGGCTTTCGTGGTGGAGGACGTTTCCACGAGTTCCGCGTTTGGGAAATGCCGCTGGATCCAGTTCCGCGTCTGGCCGAGAACCTGGGGGTGGGAATACAGGATGCGGATGTGTTCCCGCGGAATATCCGCCATCAGGCTGTTGCGGATGTTCAGATTGATTTGGGCGCAGATTTTGAGGGGAGAGGTGACGAAAAGATCCATCACGGCGGTGACGGAACCTTCCGAAGAGTTTTCCACGGGAACTACGCCGTACTGGGCCTTCCCCCGGTCCACCATGTCAAATACGTCCTTGAAGCTCTGGCACGGAATGAGTTCGCAACTTTTTCCGAACTGCTTGAGGGCCGCCTGGTGGCTCCAGGTTCCTTTGGGGCCCAGGTAGGCAATGGTCAGGCCGCCTTCCAGAAAGAAGGAGCAGGAAATGATTTCACGGTAAATAGCCTGGAGGGAGGCTTCCGGCAGCACGCCCGCATTCAGGCGGTTCAATTTGTTGAGCAGGGCCGTTTCCCGTTCGGGAACGAAGATGGGGGAATTTTTTTCCTTTTTAATGCGGCCGACTTCATGCACCCATTCGGCGCGTTTTTTTAACAGCTCTACAATCCGGGCGTCCACCTCGTCAATGGCCAGACGCGCCTTTGTCAGGGCGATGGTCTGTTCATCCGTGTTTCCGCTTTTTTGCTGCCTGGGGGGGGTGTCCGGAGAGGCGTCCTCCCCGTGGTGCGTGGTCTCCATGTCTCTGTGAAAGCTGTGTGGTTAAAGCCGTGTCAGGGTAGCGGTTCCGGGGGGGCAAATCAAGATTAAAGGGGAGGTCTCCGCCGCGGATTCTTCTTGCATGCGCGGAAGATGCCGGGCAGGTTCATTTCTCCTTGATTGATGAAAAGAATATTGTTCCCGGCTGACTGTGACCGTGGACGCTCCTGCCGGAAAGGGGGCGTAAGAAGGTGAACGGCGGGTCTGTTGCCGCATCTTTGTCCGCAAGGAGGGGGGCGCCGGATGACGGCGGATTGCTGACGAAGGCCGGGCCGGCTCTGGGATTTGAATATGGCGCTTTCCCGTATTCTGTCCGTTGAAGCGGCTTCCGCTGCCGGGAAATGGCGGGGAGGTTTAGTTCCGTCCTCCGTCTTCCTGTACCGGGCGCGGCTCCGGGATGGCCCCGTAAAGCCCGTTGGGGAAGAGCTGGAGCCACGGCGTGTATTCCGGCGGGACGGGCGCTTCGAAATCCATGCGCTTTCCCGTGCGCGGGTGGTCGAAGCCCAGCCGCCACGCGTGGAGCATGAGCCTGCCGGGTTTTGCCTTTTGCCGGGCGGGTTTGGCGTAAATGGGATCCCCGATGAGCGGATGGCCCAGATGGAGCATGTGCACGCGTATCTGGTGGGTTCTGCCCGTGTGCAGCGTGCACAGAACCAGGGAGGAGTCCGTGGACGGGTCTGCGCAGAGCAAATCGTAGTCCGTAATGGCGGCTTTCCCGGAACCGGGATTGACTACTGCCATTTTCAGGCGATTGACGGGATGGCGGCCGATATGGGTGAAGACCGTGCCGGAACTTTGGGAAGGAATACCCTGGACGACGGCCAGATAACGCTTTTCCGTGCTTCGGGCCGCGAACTGCGCCGTCAGGGACTGGTGGGCGCCGTCATTTTTTGCGATGACCAGGCAGCCGGAGGTGTCCTTGTCCAGGCGGTGGACGATGCCCGGGCGTTCCACTCCGCCGATGCCGGAGAGGTCCCCGCAGTGGTGGAGCAGGGCGTTTACGATGGTGCCGTCCGGGTTGCCGGCCGCGGGATGCACGACCATGCCGCTTTCCTTGTTGATGACTACCACGTCTTCATCTTCATACAGGATGTCCAGGGGGATATCCTGAGGCTGGGCTTCCGCCGGTTCCGGTTCCGGAATGCGGACGGTGATGGAATCACCGCGGGAGACGGGGTTTTTAGGCTTGGCGGGAGAGCCGTTGACCAACACATCCCCGCTTTTGATCAGGCTCTGGATCCTGGAGCGGGAAAGCTCCGGAAGGTGGGCGGCAAGGTATTGATCCAGGCGGATTTTTCCGTCGGCGTCGTCCGTAGTCAGATTCATGTTCCGTGGCGTTTGGTCAATGGCTGTAGGCGGAGGGAGGCAGGTCAATAAAGGTATAATCCAGCCCGTAAACATCCTTGAGAAGAAGCCCCAGGGCCTTTACGCCGAACGTCTCCGTAAAGTAATGGCCGCCGAAGACCAGATTGACGCCCAGTTCCTGGGCCAGGGGGATGTTCCAGTGGGAGCCTTCCCCGGTCACGTAAGTGCGGCAGCCGAGGGCCGCTGCCTGGGCAAGATCGTCTCCCGCGCCTCCGGTACAGATGAAGACATCTCCGGCCGGAGCCTCCGGGGAATCTTTCCAGAAGGCCTGCACGGGCGCGCCGAGGACGGTTTCCAGTTTTTGCTCCAATTCCGCGCATGTACCTGGAAATTCTCCGTGCGTACCGAGGGAAACGCCGTGGTAGTCCAGCCCATCATGGGAACATGGCCGGAGGCCGCAGGCCTTCGCCAGCAGGGCATTGTTGCCGTATGCGGGGTGGACGTCCAGAGGAAGGTGGGCGGCGTAAATCGCCAGGTTCCCGTCCATGGCGGCTTTCAGCTTCCGGTAGGCGATGCCGGTAATGGGCTGCATGGGCTGCCAGAAAATGCCGTGGTGAAGAAGGAGCAGGTCCGCACCTGTTTCCAAGGCCGCATGAATGGCCTTTTCTGAGCCGTCCACGGCGGCGGCCACCTTGGAAACGGTGCCCCCGTTTTCCAGTTGAAGGCCGTTCAGGGCGCGGGGGGCGTCCGGAATGGAATTCACGGAGAGGATTCCGTCCAGAAAGGAGATGGCGGTGTGCAACTCAATCTTGCTCATGCGGGAGGAGTGGTTAGTTGTCTTCCGAAAGGCTGGCGCCGAGCAGACGTACGGCGTCCATGTTCAGGATAAAATAATTCGGGGTTGTATTTACTCTGCCGTAATAAAATCTGCTGTATCCGGCCTCTCCCGCCGGGGCGATTTCCAGCGTGATGACTTTGTCCTCCGTTTCCGGTTCCGGGGCAAAGGTAATGTCGCTGGAACCGGATTGGGACTGCACGGGGGCCGCCTCCTTGTAAGACTGGAGGATGAGTTTCAGGCGGAAAACGGGATTTTTCAGGGCTTCATGCGCTGTGGCGTCCGTATAGGGGAGCCAGGTGCTCACCTCCATTTTTTCCAGTTCATCCAGATAGCGGTTGGCGCGGTTCGGGTTGATATTCAAGGTTTCATCCTTCCCGTCTTTGGAGGCTGTCCAAGAATCGTCCAGACGGTCGAATTTCAGAACCAGGGGGCCTCCGGAACCGATGCGTTCCAGGTGCATTTCTCTGAGGTCAAACCTGCTGAAGGAAAAAAGCCTCTTTTTTTTCCAGGCCAGTGCATCCGTCAGCAAATCCTTCATGTAGGCGTTGTCCAGTATGGCGACGGTGGGTTTTCCGGCCTGGCGGGCATACCAGGAACCGTCCGCACCCTTGGAGAAAAACACCGTCACGGGGGGGCGTGGCTCTTCACCGGGCTTGGGCAGAAGGGACATGGTGAGCGTCATTCTGGGATTATCCAGCCCGTACACGGAAAGGTCCGTAACTTTGTCCGAAGCGAAGCCGGCCACTTTTCCCTGTTTAACGGTTTTCAGCAGGGAAATGAGATGCTCCGGATTAGCTTCCTGGTAACGGGCGCCCTCTGCCGTGTACAGCCAGGTGGGCTTGATGCCTTTTTTCTCATCCCCCTGAATGAAGCGGGCGATGGTAGGGTAATCCTGAAAACTTTTACGGATGGAAAGGCCGGTAATCTTGTAATCCCCGATGTCCGTCAATTGCTTGGAACGCAGAAGGCCCAGATCCAGCGGAATATTGCGTACGCCGGGAACTTCCTTGTTGGTTTCCGTCGTTTGCGCCAATTCAAAGACGGCCTTACGGTCGGAAACGGTGGCTTTGACCAGTTCGGACAGGCTTCCGTTGTCCGAGGGAGGATAAATCCGGAGCGTGACGGGCTGTTCCTCCATTTGCAGGGATTTGCCGTCCCCTGAAAGGCGGCCTGTGAAATTTCTGATGGAGACGGAGGTGATTTGATCATCCGTCATATCCGGCACGCTCGTTTCCTCCGGGTTGTACACGCGCACGGCGGTCAGCTTCTGGAGCGTGCCCAGCAGCACATCCATCATGGCCGGGTCCGTATCCAGGGAGAGGGGATACGTGATTTTCCAGGGGGAGCCAGGAGTCTTGCGCTCCAGGGCGATGCGCTGGCCCCGGTTGTTGATTTCAATGGAGGCGGGCATGGCCGGATGCAGTAGCAGGGGACGGTGGTCCCGAAGCTGGCGGATGCTGGATTTGAACAGAGGGAGGATGTTGCCGGTGCCCACCAGAATGCGGGTGTCCCGGCCGTAAAAATCCGTCTGCATATAGGTGGTGTCATCCGTGGTCTTGTTCTCCGGATCGTCCACCAGCCAGGGCGCCGGGGAACCCAGCGTATAGCGCGCCACAGTGGAGGAACGCTTTCCGTCGTCGCTCATTTCCTTGAGAGTGATGGTAACGGGAGTGGTTTTCACGCCGAATTCCTTCAGGGATGCGGAATCAATCTTGTGCAGGGGCAATGCGTCCACGATGCTGGTGGAGTACGTGTACTGGAGAATGGCCGCCGCCGCGCGAGGATCCATACGGTCGTTCCAGGGCTTTTCGCACCACCAGACGCCGTTGGGTTTGCGGCGGAATTCCGCGACATCTCCCACGCAATTGATGCGCATCCAGGAAACCTCGTTCATTTCTTCCCGGGTGTACGGGAAAAGCCGTTCTCCGGAACTGAAAGCGGTGCGCCCGATGATGCGGGACAGATTGCCGTCAATCATGAGGAGCACCGCTGCTCCGACAGAAGCGAGGGTGATGAGGATGAGAAGAATAAAACGGAATGTGCGCATGTGCTTCCGGTAATGGGCGTGGGTGGAGTTAATGACGGCGCGTGTTCCAGATAATCAGGGCGATCAGCAGCGCCAGCAGGGGGAGTCCGATATTCGTCAGGAGTTCCAAAACGCCCAGGGCGTTGCGATCCAGATTCAGCTTGACGGTCAGGTCATGGCGGGAGCCGAGGCCGCGCAATTCTTCACGGTCCGTCATCCAGCCGATCAGCGTACGCATGAAATCCCTCTGTTCCGGTTTGATTTGCCGGGGCTGGAGCAGGTCCGTATTGCCAAGCAGAACCAGGCGCCCGGTAGTCTTGTTCTGGTTCACGTCCCCGGCATTCCCCCGGATGAGGGCCGCGCCGATCATCAGAGGGCCCGGATTGTCTTCCCTTGCGTCGAACTGGGCAGGGAACTGGTTGTATTTGGTTTCTCCGTAATAATCCTCCGTTGTGACCAGGAGGGGGTATGGCGTAATGCGCTTCTGTTCCATGGCCGCATTGTCGGAATCCAGAATGAGGGAGATGCTCTCCCCTTCCAGTCCGGTGCTGGAATTCCAGAATTCACGGGTGCAATTCAGGGAGGGGGCGAAAATGGAGTTAATTTCAAAAACGGAACGGTTGCCCCTGTTGCGGAGCATCACGCGGTCATTCTGGGGCCGTAGCCCCTGTTCGCGGAGAAAGCGGTAAAGCTGTTTGGGTGTGTCATTCTGGGGTTCCAGCATGATCAGAATGGCGGCGTTCGGGCGCGCCCAGTACCGCTGGAGCACTTCCGCTTCCTGCGGGGACAGATCATATTTGGAACCGATAATCATGAATCCTGCGGCGTCTTCCGGAATTTCTTCCAGACCGCTCATGCGGATGGGAACAAGCTGCAGGTTGACGGAACGGCAGATTTTGCCCAGCGTCGTGAAAATGCTTTCTTCCTGGTTGTTGCTCAGGGACTCGTTGAAATTGCTCTTGTCCGCCGCGATATAAATTTTACGAGGTTCGCCGTTGGCCGCTCCGTAAATGCCGGCAGTCATCATGTCTTCAATCTGGAGCGCCACCGCCTTCATGCTTTTGCCGTCCGGCCCGGGTGCGTACACTACGAAGGCGTCTCCGGGCAGGATGCGCACGTGGGCGGCGTCCGCCTGGGTGCCTTCAAACGTCTTGAGCGCTTTTTCCGTATCCTCCCGGGCATCAATGATGACCAGGTTCTTCTTGAATTCAATTCCGTAGATATTGGAGATTTCACGGGCCTTGTTCGGCTGGCGGAGGGGATCCACATACTCCACCTTCACCTTGCCGTTGGAATAACGTTCGTACTCCTCGAGCAGAGAACGCATGCGGGTGTAGTTCTGCGTGGTGCGCAGGAAAGCGAACGTGATTTTGACGGGGGTTTTGCGCTTCTGGATTTCCGGGGACTGGAGCATGTTGATGCTCTGACGGGAAATTTCATAACGCTGGTCTTCCGTCAGGTCCCGGCGGTAATACTCGTGGCAGCCTACGTAATTCAGGCATACGACGATAAGGAACAGCAGGAAAAGCTTGATCCAGGTCATCCAGGGGCGTTTGACCTTGCGGGCGGCGGGATGGGAGGCTTCC
>OHCS01000585.1_pt1 | contig 19558 bp, 14 predicted proteins | sample 1566741 | NCBI WGS metagenome assembly OHCS01 (sample SAMEA3879604, study PRJEB24766) | human gut metagenome | biome: human-associated habitat; feature: feces | place: USA | collected 1985/1987 | reverse complement strand
TAGCACTCAGCTTCTGCTGCGCCTTATGCAGTTCCGTACTGTTCAAGCAGAAAACATCAATCATATTGCCCTGATTCGTGCCTTTCAGTATCACGTCATAGAAAGTATTAATAGCCTTAAAGTAATAAGGGAATGTAATCGCCCTTTTCTCCGTCAGTGCAATCTTGGTAAAATGCAGGAACTCAGCCATGGATTCAGGAAATATTTCACTGGCTTTTTTGCCGATAACCTCTTCCTTGCAATAGAATTGTTTCTCGAATTCCAAATTCACATTCCGGTAAATCAGTTCGATGGGAACACCGTTTTCATCGGTAACCAGTTCCTCCTGCATATAGAGCAAAGGCATATTGTTCACCAGATTTTTATAGGTAGCCATTATGTCTATCTCTTTTTGTTGCGCCTTCTTCAAGGATTTCAGGCTGCGAATGCGATACTGAAAAAACAGTGTCAGTAATAAAACACAAAGGAGTGTACCCAGAATGAAGTAGCGATAATGTTCCCAGTACGTAGGAGGCTTATTCAGGAAATGAGTATTTGCAGGACATTGAAGAGGAGACAGTCCCTTCCGCGACAGTACTTCGTAATTGATGACAGGCGCTCCATCCGACGGGGTATAGAAAGGAATGTCACGTGCCTGCTTTCCTTCTAGTATTTCCGTCATTACCTGATGCAGCCTCTCGCTATAGAGTGCCAGACTGTTAGTATATCCACCTACCATTCCCTCTTTCCCACTTTCTATATCAACAAGATTCAAAGAAAACAGGGGAATGGAAACAGTAGCGATAAGTTTGTGGGAATTAGTCGTCAGCGAAGTGTTGCCCGCAAACGTGGATTTACAAAACCATGAAGAAAACAAAACTCCTGTCGTTCGAGGATTTTCGCAATATAGGGAATCCAACAATTGGTTCGTGGTCATCTTCTCAGAAGAGAAGAACTGGAACTTGATGTCCGGATAATGAGTATTCAACTCTTCTTCTATAATCGCTGCATTATTTTGATTGACCTGCCGTCCGTCACCTATAAATATCAGTTCCTCCATAGTAGGCATTATCTGTTTCATCAGACGGATATTTTCGTGCAGATAGAGGTTAGCATATAAAAAAGTCAGATTATAAGGTTCGGACAACTCTGCGAGAGGAATCCGGTTGTCTTTCTTGATAGGTTGCTTGCGGAGATAAGCCTCTTGTGGTCCTACGTAATCCTCCTGCGCACAAAGTATGATAGGAATATCTCCCCACCTGTTTCTCAACTCATCGCGCAATAGCAAAGCAGGATTTCCCAACAAGACCACCATACGGGGACGTCTCTGATACTTGCCTAAAATGTTATGTTTAAACTCTTCCAGGATAGCATCATCATTAATCAGTAGCATATTCATGTGTTCTGCATAAAGAGTTATGCTAGGATCTTTCTGCACAAATTCCGTCATGCCGGAGATCATCCGGCTACTCCAAGGAGAAGCATCTGTATAGGAATTGATACATAAAATATAGTGTTCTGCATGAATCTTGTCTTTCTGTGCACTAAGTGCATTTATAAACAAAAGACAGAGAATAAAATAAGAATATAGTATTTTCATCTGTGTTGAAGGTATTTTTTGTTCTGCAAAATAATTTATTACTGCAGAACAAAAGTAATGAAAAAAAATAAATTAAAAAGCAGAATCTGTTTAATTTATATTATTCTGAAAACGGAAACATGAAAGCACAGCCCCTTACATTTTTATTCCAAATGCCACACTTCATCATCCGGAATGCCACACTTCAAGTATTGTCAAGTGTGGCATTCCGGATGATAAAGTGTGGCATTTACCCACCTTATCCAACAGCAAGTTATTAGATGTGTTTACTTTTTCCTTTTCTCCCTGCAATACGACCGATGCCCGTAAATCACAATTACCACGAAGCAGATGAACGGAAGGATGAACGACAGGTTCACGGCAGGCATGCCCAGTAATGTACCGCAGTCTATGATACTTGCCTGAAGTGGCGGCAATACCGAACCTCCCAGAATCGCCATGATCAGTCCCGCAGCACCGAACTTGGCATCATCGCCCAGTCCCAGTAAAGCAATGCCGTAAATAGTAGGGAACATCAGAGACATACAAGCGGATACTCCCACCAGGCAATACATCCCCCAGATATTCTGGAAACCGATCACTCCCGCTGTAAAGCAGCAAGCCGCAATAGCCAGCACCTTCAGCAACAGTCCCGGACTGAGATATCTCAGGATAAACGTACAGATGAAGCGGCTGGCACAGAAAATAATCATAGCTACAATGTTATATTGCTGTGAAAGCACTTCCGCGGCTTTCTCTTCCATCCCTTCAGACATGAAGAAGCGTGTGCCGTACTGAATGACAAATGTCCAGCACATAATCTGCGCACCTACATAGAAAAACTGTGCGATCACTCCTTCGCGATAATGATGTATACCGAATATGCGTTTCAATGTAGGCAGGAAATTGATACCATGAGACTGATCGCCATTCTTCGGCATCTTCACCATACGGATCACAATCAGCATAGCCAGAATGACAAGCCCGATAATCAGATAAGGCGCAATCAGTACCATCAGGTCCGAATCACGCACAGCGGCAAATTCCGTATCCGAAAGTTGACTGCGTTCCACCGTATCCATCGGGTTCAAACGATTCTGGATAAAGTTCATCGCCACGTACATACCCAGCAACGAACCCATCGGATTGAAAGACTGTGCCAGATTCAACCGGCGGGTGGAGGTAGCCTCATCGCCCATAGAAAGGATATAGGGATTACAACTGGTCTCCAGAAACGAAAGTCCGCATGTCAGGATAAAGTAGGCTATAAGGAAGGGATAGTAATTTCCCGTCAGCATGGCGGGATAGAACAGGAATGCACCGATAGCATACAATCCCAGTCCCAGCAGTACCCCTGCTTTATAGGAATACTTGCGGATAAAAATAGCCGCAGGGAATGCCATGGCAAAATATCCGCCATAGAAAGCCACCTGCACCAATGCCCCGTCGGTAACACTCATACGGAAAATCTTGGAAAAGGCTTTCACCATCGGATTCGTGATATCGTTGGCAAAGCCCCACAAGGCAAAGCAACTGGTGATAAGAATGAACGGAATGAGGTAGCTTACTCCGTCTTTACTGATAATGCTGTTTTTCTTAGTGTTGTTCTTCATGGTAGTTATTTCTTTGGCTGGGATTAGTCATAAAGGTGGAAAATACGCTCCATCGGCTGCCATTTCTCAGCGGCTGTGGAACCGGGTTTCACAAGCTGGAAGATGGCCATATAGTCTTCCCATTCCTGTTGTCGGGGCAAGGAAGCGAGGCGCTCCATAGCTGCATCCCAGTCAAGCCCTACAGGCACTTCGACTATCATAAACAGGCGGGTGTCCAAAAGATATATTTCCATTTCCAGAATACCGGCCTCACGGATACCGGCAGGTATTTCGGGCCAGATGCCCCCTTGGCTGTGCCGGCGGCGGTATTCGGCTATCAACTGCGGATCGTCACGGAGTTCCAGTGTCCGACAGATACGCTCCACCGGCTGATGATGCTCTTTGGCGGGATAACGTTTGATTGATGTGTCCATAGTAAATCAATATTGAAACGCAAATAAACATAGATTTTAGCAGATTAAAAAATGATACGGTAATTATCTACGCAAAGCAGTGTTTATCCGCGTTCCGGCTAAGTTATTAAATAAATTCTTTGATTTCTTCACGGCTGCCGATCTCTCCTTTGGCAATGGCCTGTACCAGGATATTGCCGATAGCAGTGGCCTCTACAGGTCCGGCATAGACGGGAATACCCAAAGCCTCGGCTGTCAGGCGGTTCAGCAGTGAATTACGGCATCCGCCGCCGATGATATTAAGCTGTTCTATCGGAGCGGGAAGCAGACGGTTCAGCTGGTCTATTCCTTGCTTATAGCGCAGAGCGAGTGATTGGAGCACGCAACGCACTACCTCACCGTAAGTTTCCGGTATAGGCTGTCCGTGCGCTTCGCAATACTCCGCAATGGCTTCTTCCATATCCACAGGGTTCTGAAACATCTTATCATCCACGTCAATGACAGATGGAATATCCGCAGATTCGGCGGCAGAAAGCAAGAAATCGTACCCACATCGTTCTCCTCTTTCTTTCCATTGCGCTATAAGACGTTGCAAGATCCAGAGGCCCGTGATATTCTGAAGGAAACGGATCTTACCGCCTATCCCGCCCTCATTGGTGAAGCCTGCCCGGCAAGCTTTTTCCGTGAGGATAGGCTCATCCAGTTCAACGCCCAGCAAAGACCATGTACCGGAACTGAGGAAAGCACAACGGGATTTATCCACCTGTGTCGAAGGAATCGCATAAACAGCGCTTGCCGTATCGTGCGAACCGACAGCTATGACATCCACTTCATCCGTCAGACCAATTTCTTCGGCAATCTCCCGTTTCAGTTTGCCACGTACCGTACCGGGCATCACAATGTCTCCAAAGAGATGCGCAGATACTCCCAAACGCTGGATGAGCGACTGATTCCAGGTCCGGCTATGCGCCTCAAGCAGTTCGGAAGTGGATGCAATACAATATTCATTATTTGCCACCCCTGTGAGGAAGTAACTGAAAAGATCGGGCATAAACAGAAGACGGTCGGCCACTTCCAATTGCGCATCGCCGCTTTTCTTCATGCTGTAAAGCTGAAAAAGTGTATTGATGGACATCACTTGTATGCCGACTTCGGAATAATGCCGGACAAGATTGTCACCGAAAAACTCTTCCGGCAAACCATCCGTCCGCGGATCACGATAGCACACAGGGTTTCCTAGCAAATTACCGTTACGGTCTATCAATCCAAAGTCCACGCCCCAGGTATCAACGCCAATGCTCCTGATACGATATCCCTTGCGCACCGCTTGCCGGAGTCCGTTCTTCATCTCATCAAACAGAGCAAGGAAATCCCAGTACACATGGTTTCCCATCCGCACCTGGCGGTTCGGAAAGCGGTACACCTCTTCCAGTTTCAACGTACCCTGGCAGATGGAACCGGCCATCACGCGACCGCTTCCACCTCCAAAATCTACTGCCAGATAGGTATTCATCATTTAGTCTTCTTTCCTAAAATGTATGTTTCAAGATCATCGATCTCTTCAGGAGTAAGTACGGTGTAGTTTCCTCCGGACTGGATAATGATGCGGCATGCCATTTCAAAGAACCTAGCGCGTTCAAAAGCCTGGTCGAAGTCCTTGCCACACACCACCTGCCCATGTTTCAACAAGAGGACGGAATTATGATCTTTCAGAGCATCAATCACTCCCTGTGCCAATTCTTTCGATCCCGGACGATAGTAAGGAACTACCGGAATCTCACTTCCCACATGACAGGGGATCTCCGCTGTTACGTTGAAGTTCGCAGGACGATTCTTCATACACGCCACAGCCGTGGCATAGTGTGACTGGAAATGCAGAACTACATTCACATCAGGACGCTCACGAAGTACTCCCAGATGGAAACCGCTCTCCATAGAGGGTTTCACTCCATTCAATACTTCTCCTGTGGAAAGGCGGCAGACAGCTACTTTTTCTTTAGACAGAGAAGGTACCCATGAACCTGTTCCGGAAAGCAGGACTTCGTCACCAATGCGCCAGGAGATATTGCCGCTACTGCATATTGTCAATCCGGCATCTCCTACCCGATGTGCTTGGGCAATGAATTGTTCTATGTGATCGTTTGTTATCATGTTTTGTTTATCAAATAGTAATTATTAGTATATCAGGTATTATAGAGAAGTATCTATTTATAGATTGGTCCGTACGTTGTGCAAGCTCTGTAATCAGCTCCCTCTTTATCCATACCGAATGCATTCCAAGCAGCAGGACGGAATATCTTCTTCTCATCCACATTGTGCATACAAACAGGAATACGAAGCATGGAAGCCAGCGTAATCAAATCCTGACCGATATGTCCGTAACTGATAGCACCATGATTGGCTCCCCAGTTATTCATTACCGAGTACACATCTTCAAATGCCGGTTTATCACAAAGACGGGGCACAAACCAGGTAGTAGGCCAAGTACGGTCCGTACGTTCATCCAGCAGCTTGTGAACTTCCGGATCAATCTCTACCGTCCATCCCTCAGCAATCTGGAGCACGGGACCGAGGCCTTTTACCAGATTCAGACGGCTCATCGTCACAGGCATGCCGCCTTTAGACAGGAAGTTGGAAGAGAAACCACCGCCACGGAAATAATCACGGTTAGCTGGATACCAGGTGGTAGCTTCAAGACATTTCTCCATTTCAACCTCGGAAATTTCCCAATGAGGTTTCATGGCAGGTTCACCCTGTGCATTTGTTTGCTGGCCTGTACCGTCCAGAGTGGTAGCACCGGAGTTAATCAGATGAATAATGCCATTAGCTGCCAAACCGGTCAATTCCTTACCCGTAACACGTTTCACAGCTTCAGGACTCCAATATGTACGCACGTCAGAGAATATCTGTGCACGGTTTGTCAGCAAATGGCCGAAGAGCATGGCTACACCGTTGCAGGCATCGTTTTCAGTAGCTACTACGTATGCTTCACGGATACCGTTCCAGTCGAAAGAAGTATTCAGCAGAGCTTCGGAGTAGTCACCATTCGGATAAAAATCCGTCCATTGGCGTTGTCCCTGGAAACCGGCGGCAATGGCGTTGTGTCCAAGTGCTTCTTCCTTGAATCCCATTTCGCAAAGTTTCGGATTACCTTGTATAAGGTCGCGCATGATAAGGGTCATCTTCACAATAAACTCCCAATCTTCGTCTTTTTGCTCACGGGTCTTGGTCTTTGCGGGGATATTGAAATCCTTGCCCTCATTTTTCTTGCAATACTTTTCTGTCCATGCCATCGCTTTAGCAAACTCTTCCTTATCATAGATACCTTCAGTCATGCGACGGATAATTTCAGTCAGGTCTACAGATTCGCAACGGATGCCCAGATATTCCTGGAAGAAATCCGGATTCACAATAGAACCGGCAATACCCATGGATACGCTACCCATCGACAGATAAGATTTTCCGCGCATGGTTGCTACTGCCTGTGCGGCACGTGCAAAGCGAAGCAGTTTTTCTGCAACGTCGGCAGGGATGGAATTGTCATCCAGATCCTGCACATCACGTCCGTAAATGCCAAAAGCAGGTAATCCTTTTTGTGCATGTCCTGCCAGTACAGCTGCCAGATATACAGCTCCCGGACGTTCCGTACCGTTAAATCCCCAAACAGCTTTCGGATAATACGGATTCATGTCCATAGTCTCGGCACCATAGCACCAGCAAGAAGTCACTGTGATAGTAGACCCCACACCTTCGCGTTCAAACTTCTCGGCACAAGCCGCGCTTTCGGCTACGCGGCCGATGGTACTGTCTGAAATCACACACTCCACCGGACTTCCGTCACCATTCTTCAAGTTACTGGTGATCAACTCGGCTACTGCTTTAGCCAGATTCATTGTCTTTTCTTCAAGGCTTTCACGTACGCCACCCTGGCGGCCGTCGATAGTGGGACGAATCCCGATTTTCGGATACTTTTTCATGCTATCATTATATTTGGTTAATAAAACATCATCTATGCTGAACTGTGCTGAAACCAGTTTATAAAAAAAGGCTATAAAGAGCCTCTTAAATTTACTTCCGTCGGCAGACAAACCTGTATGGGTTTGCCACTCAAGATGAAATCTGCCGTCAGGATTCCCATCTTTTGCCAATCAACACTCATCACTGTTATTCCCTTATCAATCACTTCATAAGCCGGCGTATCATTATAGGCTATCAAGCCGAAATCAACGCCACACGTCAAACCTGCCGCACGGCTCTTCTTCACAATCTCCACCACATCCACCTGACGGATGGCAATATAGGCTTCACCGGAATGAACTTCCCTGTCGTCCAAAGTCTCTATTACCTCACATTCCAATTGATGATCCGCGCAATACTTCCTGAAATAATCGCACGTCTCCTTGGGATGCTTACTTTCCCGTGCCAGAAACAGGATAAGCTTGCGATAATTCTGCAACCTATCTGCCAATTGAGTCATAGCAGCGTAAAAGGCCTCACCGAAGTCCTGACAGATGTATGAATATTCCCGCTTATCAAACTGCCCGAAATCAAGCAGCAACAGGCGGGAAGAGTCTATCTTATAGAGATAAGGAGAAATCTTTTCATTATCGAAGTTCATTACCACGTACTTATTATAACGGCCAATGGAATCGCGAAGAATAGCATTGAACAATGCTTCGTTATACTGATGAAACCACAGGTCTACCTTATAACGCGTGGAAAGACGGCGGATGATACTGTTATACAGCGTATCTTTAAAGGGTGAATATTCATCGAGAAGCAACAGGATATTTTTCTGGCGATTCACCACATAGTAACCTTTACCAGGAGTAGAGTCGATAATCCCCCGCTCCTTCAGATCAATAAAAGCTTTAAAAACCGTGTCGCGGGAAACTTTATAATCGTGGCTCAGCTGATTGATGGAAGGCAGGGCGGTATCCGTCTTGTAACGTCCCATGGAAATGTCCTGACTGATCAAATCAGCCAGTTGTTTTACCTTCGTCGTTTGTTGCCCGAAAATTGTTTTCATATTGCGTATACAGGTTTAATCAAAGTAAGGATGGCACAGGAAACTGTGCTGAACTGTGCTGGTGCAAAGAAAGATTATTTATTCTGAATCAGCAAGAAATAGGAATATGTTTTGCAGCATATAAAAAGCAAAAGCCCCGTTACATCTTTGCAATGTAACGAGGCGCTATCACTTTGTTATACAGAGATTATTTATACTCCGCCCACGATTTAATTGCCAGATCATCCAGCGTCATCGTACAGAAAGCATTGATAAAAGCACTTGCCAGGCGAGCATTCGTAATCAGCGGAACATTCAGGTCGATGGCGGCACGACGAATCTTATATCCGTTACTCAACTCACCCGCAGTGAGGTTCTTCGGAATATTCACCACCATGTCGATCTCCTTTTTGTGCAGCATATCCAACGCTTGCGGCTGTTGGTTAGTCTCACTGGGCCAATACACCTGCGTATTCTCCACCCCGTTTTCCGTAAGGAACTTACTGGTACCTCCCGTTGCAAAGAGCTTATACCCTTTTTGCTGAAGCAGGCGGGCAGCGGAAAGCATTTCCACTTTCTGTTTCGGTGTACCGGTAGAAAGCAGGATATTCTTCTTCGGAATACGGTAACCAACTGAGAGCATGGCTTTCAGCACAGCGCAGGAGGTATCGCTTCCAATACAACCAACCTCGCCTGTAGACGCCATATCCACACCCAACACCGGATCCGCTTTTTGCAAACGATTGAAAGAGAACTGGCTTGCCTTGATGCCTACATAATCCAGTTCAAAGAGATTCTTGTTCGGCTTCTCCACCGGAAGCCCCAGCATGACTTTCGTAGCCAGTTCAATCAGATTTATCTTCAACACCTTGCTGACGAACGGGAAACTACGCGAAGCACGCAAGTTACACTCAATCACCTTAATGTCATTCTCACGGGCCAGATATTGGATATTGAACGGACCGGAGATATTCAACTCCCGTGCAATCTCACGGCTGATACGCTTAATACGGCGTACTGTCTCCACATAAAGCTTCTGTGGCGGGAACTGGATGGTTGCATCACCGGAGTGCACACCAGCAAACTCGATATGTTCGGAGATGGCATAAGCCACGATCTCTCCGTTCCGTGCCACGGCATCCATTTCCACCTCCTTAGCATGTTCAATAAACTGGCTGACTACCACAGGATGTTTCTTCGATACATTGGCTGCAAGTTGCAGGAAACGTTCCAATTCTTCCTGATTGGAACAAACGTTCATTGCAGCACCTGAAAGCACGTATGACGGACGCACAAGTACCGGGAAACCCACTTCTTCCACAAACTCGTTGATGTCATTCATGCTCGTAAGCTCACGCCAGCGAGGCTGGTCTACTCCGATACGGTCCAGCATGGCAGAGAACTTCTCACGGTCTTCGGCATTGTCTATGCTTTTGGCGGAAGTACCGAGTATAGGCACCTTCTGCGCATCCAGACGCAGGGCAAGGTTATTCGGTATCTGACCACCGGTGGAAACAATCACCCCGTGCGGATTTTCCAGTTCAAGGATATCCATTACCCGTTCGAAGGTAAGTTCGTCGAAGTAGAGGCGGTCGCACATATCATAGTCCGTAGATACGGTTTCGGGATTATAGTTGATCATAACGCTGCGATACCCTTCTTTACGGATAGTATTCAATGCCTGTACACCACACCAGTCAAACTCTACGGAAGACCCGATACGATACGCACCGGAACCGAGTACAACGATGGATTTTCGGTCGCCGAGGTAATGAACATCATTAGTGATGCCACTATACGTCAGATACAGGTAATTAGTCTGTGCAGGATATTCGGCAGCAAGAGTGTCTATTTGCTTCACTACAGGAACAATGCCGACACTCTTGCGATGATTGCGCACATAGAGGATACCGTCTTCCATGTCTCCTTCATAACCGATGGCACGGGCTATCTGGAAATCGGAGAAACCTTGTACCTTGGCTTTACGCAGCAGCTCGGTAGATAATGAAGAAATTCTTAATTCCTCATTTAATGCGTGCAGCTCTTTGCTGGTGTTCATGATATTCATCAGCTTCTCCAGGAACCACTTATCGATCTTCGTCAGTTCGTGCACCTGATCAACGGTATATCCGGCACGGAAAGCTTTGGATATGACGAAAATACGCTTGTCCGTCGGTTCACGGAGCGCCTTGTCTATATCAGAAATAACAAGTTCCTTATTTTCCACGAAACCATGCATCCCCTGTCCTATCATACGCAGGCCTTTCTGAATGGCTTCTTCAAAAGTACGGCCGATGGCCATTACCTCGCCTACGGACTTCATGCTGGAACCCAGTTCCTTGTCTACACCATGGAACTTACCCAAATCCCAACGGGGTATTTTGCAGACCACATAGTCCAATGCAGGTTCAAAGAAAGCACTTGTGGTTTTTGTTACAGAATTCTTCAGGTCGAATAATCCGTAGCCAAGACCGAGTTTTGCAGCAACGAAAGCAAGCGGATACCCCGTAGCTTTAGACGCCAGAGCAGAAGAACGGCTCAAGCGGGCATTTACTTCTATCACTCTATAATCTTCACTTTCAGGATCATAAGCATACTGCACATTACATTCTCCTACAATACCGATGTGGCGAATGATACGGATAGCAAGTTCGCGCAACTTATGATAATCGGAGTTACTGAGCGTCTGTGACGGAGCGATAACGATGGACTCTCCCGTATGGATGCCCAGCGGGTCGAAGTTCTCCATGTTGCAGACGGTGATACAGTTGTCGAAGCGGTCGCGCACCACCTCATACTCCACTTCTTTCCATCCACGCAAGGATTTTTCTACAAGCACCTGCGGGGAGAAGGAGAAAGCTTTCTCAACCAGCACATCCAGTTCTTCTTCATTGTCACAGAAGCCGGAACCCAGTCCACCAAGCGCGTATGCAGCGCGGACAATCACCGGATAACCCAATTCGGCAGCAGCACGACGAGCGTCAATGGCGTTTTCTACGGCTTCACTCTTAATAGTCTTTACGTTGATTTCATTCAGCTTATGCACAAAAATCTCACGGTCTTCCGTATCGATAATGGCTTGTACGGGAGTACCGAGAACTTTTACGCCGTATTTCTCAAAAACTCCATCTTTGTAAAGGTCGACACCGCAGTTCAGTGCCGTCTGTCCGCCAAAAGCGAGCATAACACCATCCGGACGTTCTTTTTCGATAACTTTCTCTACAAAATAAGGAGTGACAGGCAGGAAGTAAATCTGGTCGGCAACGCCTTCCGAAGTCTGCACGGTAGCGATGTTCGGATTGATAAGAACGGTGTAGATACCTTCTTCTTTCAAGGCTTTGAGTGCCTGGCTGCCGGAGTAGTCGAACTCACCTGCCTCCCCGATTTTCAGTGCACCGGAACCGAGTAGCAGGACTTTCTTTATATTGTTTTCTTTCATTTCTATTTATTCATTATATTTCTAAAATCTATCTCAATTCCCCTCCTCCGTCTGAGGAGGGGAATTGAGATACTATTTTACAGCAGTTTCACGAACTCATCAAACAAAAACTCCGTATCCGTCGGTCCGCTGGCAGCTTCCGGATGAAATTGTGCAGAGAACCAGGGATTCCGTTTATGTCTGATCCCCTCATTAGACCCGTCGTTCATATTGATGAACAGCGGTTCCCAATCTTCCGTCAGCGTAGTGTTGTCCACTGCATAACCATGATTCTGCGAAGTGATGAAGCAACGCTCCGTACCCACCATACGTACCGGCTGATTATGACTGCGATGACCATATTTCAGTTTGTATATCTTTGCTCCTCCTGCCTTGCTCAGCAACTGATTGCCCATGCAAATACCAAAAATAGGCAGTTTTTCATTCTTCATTGCCCGACGGATATTCTGCACCGCAGCATCACAGGTATCCGGATCACCCGGGCCGTTACTGATGAAAAGTCCGTCGAACTCCAGTTCATTAAAATCATAATCCCAAGGCACACGGATGACTTCCACATCACGCTTCAGCAGACAACGAAGAATATTGGTCTTCACTCCACAATCGAGAAGCGCTACGCGCTTCAATTGACAATTGACAGTTGACAATTGACAATTAAGCTGTGCTGCAGGGGTATCAATGCTGAAACGGCGAGACTCATTTCCTTTATATACAATATTCCTGGTAGATAAAGACGCTACATAGAAGTCATTCTTTGCCGCCAGGTCAGAAGCTGCTACCTTGTTTTCTATGCGTTTACGTATCACGTACAACTTCAATTCCAGTTCCTGCTGATTATCGCAACCGGTGACAAAAATTTGTTTGATATCCGGTTCTGTTGCCAGTGCGTCTTTTCCCAGTATGTCACTGTTCACAGGAACTTTCCGCAGATGCATCAGGGTAAGACCTTCCTTTTCAATCTCCTCGATCATAATACTGAGGATGGCAGAGCGTTGTGCTTCGTCTTTGGGAAGAAAGACCAGACCTGTCCCGTATTTTCCCTTTTCAGGAACGGGAATCCCTTGCAACAAAATAAATTCGTGAGGGATCTGAAGTAAGATACCAGCACCGTCACCAGTCTTGTTGTCGGCACCTTCTGCACCCCGGTGACGCATATTTTCCAATACTTTAAGGGCTGACTCTACAATGTCGTGCGACTTTCCTCCGTGAATGTTAACTAACATTCCGACTCCACACGCGTCGTGTTCATTCGCAGGATCGTATAATCCTTGCTTTCTGTTCAAATAGATCTGTTCTTTCATTGTTTGTTGACCTTATGTTTGCTTAATACCTATTTTGTTGTCAAATTGTTCGACAAATATAGTTTGTTTCTTGCATAATGATATGTACGCCTGTGTTAAATACTGACGTTTTTTTGTTTATTAGAGCGGTTGGTTTCTATTTGACATGATAGTAGCTGTTTTAATGTTAATATGAAATCAATGGACGGTTGTTTGGTTGTAAAATGAAAGGAGCTGTTTCTTTTAATAGTTTGAAATAACTATCATTTTGATAATGTAAACCCTGTATTTTGTTTATCTTTGTTAGAAATAAAATGAAATCTTTGTATGATTGATATTATTTACAATGGGAGAGTTCCGGCTTGCGGTGTCTTTTGTGGAGGCTGCCCAAACTATACGCGGATAAAGAAACCTTGCAAGGGTGCCGAATATTCAGATAAATGTGAACGGTGCAAAACATTTCATTTGTGTTGTAAGGAAAAAGGTATTACCCATTGTTTCCAATGCCGGATTTTTCCATGCAGTAAATTTAAGTCATTTACCAAACGATGGCTCAAATATGGACAGAACTTTATTGAAAACCAACGTCTTCTTGCATTAGGTACTGATGTTTTTCTTGATAACTATAATCGTATGATCCATTTTGAAACGGAAAGACTGGTAATAAAGGAAATTACCATAGAAGAGGAACTGAAGGCTCTTTTAGCTATCTATACTCAGGAAGAAAATATGAAATACATCCAGTCCGGCAGGTATGACTGGACTTTGCAGGAATTAAAAGCTCGTTATAAGGCAACGAATGAAACTGGATACCCGGAAGGATATGGTGTGTTTGTTGTTAAGATGAGGGGAGAAAACAATATTATAGGTGAAGCCGGACTGTTCAACTCATTTTCAGATCCTGGGAAAATGGAGGTTGGTTACATTATCGATCAAGCGTATTGGAATAAAGGATATGGAACGGAAGTATGTCAGGGTTTGATCGACTATGCTTTTAGCCGATTGGGTTGTACGGAACTTATTGCCCGTATGTACGATCAGAATATGGCATCCGTCAGGGTTTGTGAGAAGCTGGGTTTTGAATATCTTCTTACGGGGGAGGCGGCAAATAAAAAAGTCTTCCGGGAATATCGGAAGACTTTTATTAAATGAGTTTTTCGTAAATAGTGAACAGTTTCCTTTATATCTGTAATACCAGAATAAACCGGCATCCCTTTTTATAATCCATATCAATTGAAAGGCTGCCGTTCAGTTTGTTGGCGATCAGGGCACAGATAGGTAGGCCTAGTCCGTCTCCTTCTGCCAAATCTTTGACTTCGCTGAATGGTTTGAAGAGGTTTTCTTTTAATTCGTCGGGAATACCTGTTCCGTTATCTGTAACGATGATGTGGCAAAGGTGTGCTCCCTTTCTCTTGAATTCCAGCCATATTTTACCGGAAGTCGTATGTGAAGCTGCATTATTCAACAGATGTAATAAAATACGTTCCAGTTGTTCTGCGTTTGTTTTTACTTCCAGTTGAGGGGCATCAACAATTACTTCTACATCCGGATGGATTTTATCTTTTACCTTATCCATCGTTTTTTTGCAGAAACTACCCATATTGAACGATTGTACTTCGTACGGTTCCATTAAAGAACTTTCAAGAGAAGATAATTCCTGGATGTTTACACTGAATTGCTTCAAGGCATTTACACGTGTCAGAATTGCTTCGGCTCGTAATTCTTCTGCCGATACATTGAGCTTATCGAGAGTCGGTTTCATTTGCTCCGATATGCTTTGGATAAATTTGGTTTGCTGTTCGCTGTGCTCGTTGGTTGTCTGGATGATGTTTTTCAGCTTTTTGTTGAGCACAATGAAGCGTAATAACAGGAATGCTACGAAAAGCAATCCGGCGATAAGAATGACAACCAGTGTGCAAAGACCTACTATCATGTATTGTTTGCCTGATAGTTTGTCGTCTTTTTCCTGTATAGTTTTCAGGCTGTCGTCATACTTTAACTGCAATGCTCCCAGTTCATCCTGTGCATTAAGCGCTTTAACGGAATCGGTCCAGACGATATATTTTTCGTAAGTACGTTCCATTAACGGGGCGTTATTGGCTGAGCGGGCTATTGTGATCAGGTGCTTGTAACATTCGCTTACCTTGTCGTACTCTTTTTTATCCTTATATTGGTTGATGAGTTTGCTGAAGCTGGCATCTCCCTGTTCGTTTTGTCCGAATGTATAATAATAACTTGCCTGGGTATATAAAAAGTCTTCAGCGAGTTTTTCGCTGCCTGCCTGGCTTACCAGATTATCCAACGTGTTGAGTTGAAGCTGTGCCTGTGCCGCGTTTTTGAGTTTTATGTACATCTGCAACCGTTCTTTTGTCAATTGGAAACGTTGGTCGTAGAAGGTCTTTTGCGCTTTCTGTTCTTCGGTTAAAAGAAACTGCGTCATTTGCCTGCAAAGCTCGAATGCTTCCTGATAATAGTTTTCGCGATAGTACAGGTACGTCGCTTTTGTTCCGCAATCGATGGCTTGTGTATAGTCTCCTTCGTTCGAGAAGGCTTTGTAAGCTTGCAGAAAAAGATAACGGGCTTTGGTAAAGTCCTTTTGTTCCAGGCTACTTTGAGCCTGTTTCATGTAATTATTTGCTTTGTTTTCCGCATGGAGAGACATGCAGAAGCAAATCGCGAGGGTGATGATAAAATACGTGCTTCTCATAAACATAATTTTTTATTAGAAGCAAATATATGTATTTATTCAAAATCAAAGCATGACTTATGCTGAAAAAGTTTCAGTATAATCATTGTTATTCGGTAGAATTATGTTTTTACCTCTATTTCATAGATGCGTGATTCGTCTTCCCAAGGATGGTAACCTTGACCTATATATTTGAATTCCAGCTTTTCATAGAATCCGATATGTTCCGTACTGAGGTATAATCTGCTAAAACCGGCTTTAATCGTATCTTCTTTGGCTTTCTCCAATAAAAGCGTACTGTAAAAATGTCCCCGGTGGTTTTCATCTATATATACGGCACAAACCCACGGATACAAATCCATCCGGCTGATAAAATCATTGGTGATCAGCCCGGCGCAACCAATTATTTCATTATCCTTTTCCAATAGATACCATTGAGGAAGTGGATTCGGAGAATCTATACTGTGATTAATAGAATCTTCATAGAGCACAGGGTATACGGAAGGCCATTTGCTTTGAAAATAGTTGATAGCGATATCTTTATAGGTCGGATTCTCTCGTATTGATATAATTTTCATGATGTTGAATTTAATTTGATGATTGAATATTTTTCCATTGGAGCATGTTATTCTCAAAACTGACGGATAATTTACCGAGATCTTTGAGCCAGGAAAGATAGGAACGGATAGTACTACCTACCAGTACGTATTGTTCAAAGTTCATAGATAATTCGTATTTGTCGAAAAGCATCTGAAGGATGTTTTCGCTATTTTGAGGGGTGGAGCAGATTTCGAGTAGGGTATCGGTAATCTCGTAGATCTTGTTTCGGTTGATGGCAACCAGCCCTTTGATGTCTGCCGTCATTTCCGCATGTGAAGGAACAAAACAGGCCGCCTCGATTTTTTCAACGAAATCAAGTGTTTCCAGATATTGGGCTACATTATAAATGAAAGAAACCTGATATTTGTTGAGGGTATTTTCACTACTGATACAGTCTGCCAGAAAAACAGTATCATCCGGAGTACGGAATCCCGCCATATCAAAAAAATGACCGGGCAGGGGAATGACTTCCAACTCTTGGGGAAAATCCTTGTCCGAAAAAGGTAATGTCTGACTTTCTTTAGCCATCAGAGACTTGTTACGTAAGTCCTTACAAGGGTATCCTCCATATAAAAACGATGGCTCCAATATCGGATATTGTGTAAAAGCAGCCTCTATTCCATTTGCAAAGACAGGGCAACCGACTTGTTGTTGCAAATAGGCATTCCCTCCGATATGGTCAGCATTGGAATGGGTATTGACAATTCCTTTTATCGTCCAGTTTTGTTGTGCGGCAATTTTAATGATTTTCTTGGCGGCTTCTTTGTCGTTGCCACTGTCGATCAGATAAATATCTGTCTCATTTTGCCGATAGATGCCGATTTTCGCCGGAGAATTTATGTAGTAGCTTTTTTCGCCAACTTGCTGAAGTTCGTACATGGCTGTAGTCTTTAGATTGATATTGAAAATAACAGTTCAAATATACTATTATTCTAATGAAAATTGAACTCTTCTGTTTAATTCCTGCTTTTTCATCCGGATGATAAGAACTGTATCTTTAATGGATGCCAGTAATGTGAATATAGCTATCGACCAGATTGTTTTGATATTTGCAGTCATAACATATAGAATCTTTTCGTATATTTGACAAAACCAATAAATCATCTGTATCATGGGCATACAAGTATTTCTCAATAACTATCGCGAAGCCTTCGGAGATAAAGTCGATCTTCCTATTGTCTTTTGGTATTCGGAGCAATCGGTAACCCCGGTCGATAAAATCGGAGGATGTTTATTCAAATGCATGAAAGAGGTCAGAGCCGGACAAACGGTTAGTTTGAGTGTGGAAACTATCGGTTGTGGTGGCGGAAAATTCTATACGGGTTTTACGGAGATGCCTGAACGGATTCCCGGATTTGTGTCTTTAAAAGAAAAATATAAACAAACACCCGAAGGTGTTTCTGAGTTTTTGGAAGAGTTGCAGGTTCCGAGAGCAAAGATGGATTATCTGAATTTTGCCCGAATGGATAAAGTCGAGAACTTTGACAATCTGGAAGGTATCCTGTTTTTGGCGACACCCGATATGCTTTCCGGTTTGGCAACCTGGGCCTTTTTCGATAATAATTCAGAGGATGCCGTTACCTCTCTATTCGGTTCTGGTTGTTGCTCTGTAGTCACACAAGCCGTTATTGAGAATGCGAAAGGAGGAAAACGTACCTTCATCGGGTTTTTCGATCCTTCTGTACGCCCTTATTTTGAACCGGATATTTTAAGTTTTATGATACCGATGTCCCGATTTAAAGAAATGTATGATACGATGCGGAGTAGCTGTCTGTTCGACACACATGCCTGGGGAAAAATCAAGGAGAGAATGAAGTCATAAATGATTTGATTATTACTGTCCACCTGTTGCTTTCCGGCAAATAAGGGATAATTGATAATCTTAAAGGCAATATTGCCAATAATATTGAAGTCTGATATATAGATCTTTGCAAAAAGGAATAAATCCAATAAGTAAGAATAAAAAAAGACTCTGTATGAAAAAGATTATTGTATGCGTAATGATGCTGGTAGCAACCGGAGCAATAACATTTGTTAATGCACAAAGTGACAAGAAAGACCGGAAATGTACAAAGACTGAACAGTGTGGAAAGAAGTGTGATAAGAAATGTAAGGAAAAATGTGACAAAAAGTGCGATAAGTCCATGATGTCAGCTTGTAAAGATGAATGTGGCAAGGCTGACAGTAAAGGGTGAAAAGCAGAAAAATGCAATTGTAAGAAAGATCAGAAAGAAACAACACCAAAGAAAATGTAAAAAGTCAAGTTTTGACTTTAAAAAGAGATCGCTTCAAAAGAAGAATGAGGCGATCTTTTTTATTTCATCCCTTTTTCTATTTGGGGAATATTAAAACTCCCTGTGCAAACTCTGCTTGCCATAGCGTTCAGCTCCCCAGAATTGGTTTCTGTCACGAAGGTAATCGGGTGAGTTGGCAACTTCTTGTCTTATGAATGAGATCTCATCGTCTGTGCTTGCTTGATCGTTATACAACATTGTTCGTGATACAAAAGTCTTAGCTTTTAAAGCGGTTCTGTCATCTGTATGTTCTCCGAAAATGATGCCTTGATTATAATATCCGATGAAATTGTTTTTGGCAGGTGAGAAATCGTAGGAAGGTATCGAATTATTTACAAAGAAATGTTCAATTCTTTTTCCGGTATCTGTAATATTATAATTTTGTGGAATAATGTATCTCTCATGATATCGCCTGAAAAAATGGGGAGTATAATTTATGACGAAGAATGACTTGTCTGTAATAGGTCGCATATAAACAACTCCCATACCATATGACTGATATTTAGCGAAAGGAACAACTGCTGGTTCATTGACATATTTCTTTTCCCTGACAAGTAAAATAACCGTCCATTCGTTATTAGTTACATAAGATTTCCAGTTAATTACTTTATAGACAGGAAAAGTTTTAGATTTCAAAAAGAAACGACGTGTTTCATCTTGAAAATGATATATACGGCGAAAAAGAGGA
>OHCS01000584.1_pt1 | contig 19564 bp, 15 predicted proteins | sample 1566741 | NCBI WGS metagenome assembly OHCS01 (sample SAMEA3879604, study PRJEB24766) | human gut metagenome | biome: human-associated habitat; feature: feces | place: USA | collected 1985/1987 | reverse complement strand
TCTGAAGTTTCTTACCAACCCACACTTTTCAGACTTGACTTTTAATAGTTAGTCTTTCGATGGTTATATGGTACAATACCAACCTGACATCTACATTCTCCCGTCCTTACTTTTACCTTACTTTTTTACGGCAGGCTTCGCAAAGCAAATTCCTTATGTTATAATGGGTTTATCGGAGGTGACATTATGGACAATTCCTTTTTACACAGTAAAAAGCTCCTGCTTGTAGATGACGAGCCGGAGTTGATTAAAATGGTATCGGCTATTCTGAAAGATGCCGGTTTTGAAAATATCGTGGTCGCCGCCTCTGTAAAAGAAAGCATTGCAAAAACAAAAAAAGAAAATCCTGACTTAGCAATATTGGATGTTATGGAACAGCTTCACCCGCAGGAATATCGCCGCCTGCGTGAAGCGTTTGGGCGAATCACGGATGATGAACTGGGGACTTCCCCTTTGGACAGCGTTATTGGTGCAATGAAGATTGCCCCCTTTCTCTCACGCCTGTTCGCGCTGAAGGAGAAAATGCCGAAAAAGGGACGGCTGTATTACAAATTGCTGCCAGAGGATGTGAAGGTCGAAGTGGATGCCTTTGTTGCCTTCCTGAAAGAAAACAACGAGTACATCCGCAATCTGGTTCAGGACTATGTGGAGAGCAAAACCAGCCTTGCCATGCTCTATGACACCGACCCGACCCACATCAAAGAACAGCAGGAAAAGGCTGTGGCAGAGGCCGATAAGCTGATCGCCAATAAAATTCTCGATGTGATCCGCACCATGCTGTGCAAAGACCGTGAGGTCCAGTCTTTTGAATATACAGAGGCCCGGAAAGCCTACTTCACCGAACAGATGATTTGCGAAATTCTAATAGCGCTGGAGCAGGCTGCTATGAGTTTTGACATGGAATACGACGACCGGCAAAAGGCCATGAGTACCGAACTGTCAAAGGCGGCCCGAAAAGAGTGGTATCTGCGGCATAAGGACAAGGGGGTGGAACCATAGCAATCCGCAAATAAATGTATTGTCGAAAAGTTTTGCGATTATAAACCGCAAAACCGATTGACCACCTGTGCGTTTTGCGGTATAATAATAGCGAATGGAGGTGGTCACGATGATTGAAAGACCGTTATATGTGGATAAGATTATGGCCTATGTAGATACTCCTTTTGTTAAAATCCTTACAGGGGTGCGCCGCTGCGGAAAATCTACCATACTGAAAATGATTATGGAAAGGCTGAAAACGGAACGAAACATCCCGGAAGATCGCATTATAAGCTGTCGTTTTGATTCTATGGAATATGAGGATATGACGGCAAAGCAGATCTACACGCTATTGAAGGATCAGCTTTCCTCCACAGGAAGGACCTATCTGTTTCTGGACGAGGTTCAGGAAATCAAAGGCTGGGAAAAGGTCGTAAACTCGCTGGCATCCGATTTTGATGTTGACTTGTATATTACAGGCTCCAACTCCAGAATGATGTCCTCTGAAATAGCGACCTATCTTACTGGCCGATACATTTCCTTCCGCATTTTTACCCTGTCTTTTGGCGAATATCTGATGTTCAAAAGCAAATTCGCCAATGTTGGGGAGCCGAAAGCAGAACTTGCCAATTATGTTCGCCTGGGAGGATTTCCGGCAACGCATTTGCAGGCGTATTCTCAGGATGAAATCTACACGATTGTCCGGGATATATACAATTCTACGATCTTCTCGGATATTGTAAAGCGAAATCAGGTTCGGAAGATCGACCAGTTGGAGCGTGTCGTAAAATACACATTCAATAATGTCGGCAACACCTTTTCCGCCAAGTCCATTGCAGATTACCTGAAAGCAGAACGGCGATCCCTCGACAACGAAACGGTTTACAGCTATTTGGAAAAGCTGGAAAAGGCATATCTGCTTCACCGCTGTTCCAGATATGATTTGCAGGGGAAGGAAATCCTGAAAACGCAGGAAAAATTCTATCTGGCCGATGTTGCCTTGCGATACAGTGTTCTCGGCTATAACGCAGACAGCGTTGCTTCCAGCCTTGAAAATATCGTATATTTGGAACTCTGCCGACGGGGATATACTGTCAATGTGGGGAAAACCGGAGATAGCGAGATTGATTTTATAGCAGTCAGACAAAACGAAAAAATCTATGTTCAGGTGACGCAGGAGATCAACTCGGAAAAGACAGAAAAGAGAGAATATAGCCGCCTGCTTGAAATACCGGATAATTACCCCAAATTTGTTCTCACAACAGACGAATTTGCCGGTGGGAACTATGAGGGAATCAAGACAATGCACATAGCGGATTTCCTGCTCAGTGCGGAGTATTGACATCGAACACCAGATGAAACTCAATGAAAATCTACTGTCTGCCGGAAAAAGTCCCTTGAAAAAGTTGTGACTTTGGAAGAAAAGTCCCTTGAAAAAATTGATATTGCCATACAGAAAGCAGTCCTGCGGGGCTGCTTTTTCTATTTTCAGAAGATTTTTTGAAAAGCAAAAAAGTGACCGGCCACCCGGTTCCAGAAAGGAGAAAGGATGATAGAAGCGAACACTTCCTATAAGCAAAATGGTGTGCCGGTGTCGATTCCGAGCGGTTCGTATGGCATTGCCCCTTTGACGGTTCACCAATATGAATACCCCAAAGGACACCCCTGCCATAACTGCCCTTATACCCTGCGCACCTCTGTCCCGTCCTGTATGTTCCCTGAACGAAGGGACGGCGGCTGTCTATGGTACGATCTGAAAAAACAGCGGCGTCCTCCGCTGCCTGCGGTTTACCCCAAAAATCAGGCGGCGGCAGAGCGCATTTTTGCTTTCGTTGAAGTTCTCAAAGATGTAATGAAGCGAAAAGGTTATCAGGAAAGGAGGAAACCGATTGCGTTGCGAAATAAAACCGATTTTTACAGGCTGTTCTTTGAACAGCTTGCCCGGCGCGGCTTTGATGTGAAGCGGTCCCAATCTTCCGATTACATCGCTGATATTTATTTCAAGAACCAGCTTGTGGCCTATTTCTCCAAAGCCGATACGGTGATCCAGAACCCCTTTGTCACAGTCAAGGACAAACTCATTCGCCTTATCAACGATACGGCCCAGGACACGGCGAACAAAGCGGGTATCTGCCGCGACTGTCCTTATACTGACGCCAATGAGAAACTTCCCAATGGCTCTTATAAGCTGGCAGAATACAATGGCGTGACTCTCGCCTGCAAGGAGCATCATCTGTTTGGCTATGTGTTCTCCACCTACCGCACCGCCCCGGATTCCGGCGAAATGATGGCCCGCCAGATTTTTTACAACAAGGAATTTGCAGGACAGGATTTCGCCAAACGGAGCGGTTTGGTGGATGAACGTGCGCTGTTCACCGAAGAAGAACTCCGGGTCCTTCATGCGGGTTTGGTTATCCCCAAAGCCCACATTCTACGCTATTTGAAAATTACCTGTTCCACTTTGGTGGAGTAACAGGCTATGGTGTCGATATTCGCCGGATGGACGCAGAAAGTTAACAAAACCTCTCAGATGAAGCCTGTGCGATGCCCGGTACCTTCGCCGTGTTTGCCCTGGGGCTGGAGGGAGAACCGTGGGCACCGCTGGTGACGGAGTATCTGGATCTCTGCGATGACGAGCACTCCTCCCTGCAAGGGAAATTCCTTCATGCCTTGATCCGAAAGTTTGGGTTCCAACCATGGACGCTGGGGGTATTGGTGCGGGGCGCATTATCTATGCAGTGGCTGGAGCCTGCCAGAGAATTCCGCAGCCTGATAGCCAATGGGGAAAGCCTGGATGCACTGCTGGCAGTCAAGCGCCGCTTTTCCGCTTATCTCCTGCCGGAAGAAAACGAAGACCCGAAATTCCGGGCCATCGCTTGGCAGAGCCTGCTCTGGGCCATCTGGGGGCAAGCCTCTGAAAACGGCGGCAGCAAGGTCATTAAGACGGCTCCGAAGGAACTGAGAGAAAGGTATCAGGAAATTTTTCAATAGACTATAAGGAGGACTCGGATGAGTGAAGTAAGCTATTCAAATGTGTGAGGCGCTTGGCGTCAGTACAAAAACCGGGTACAAGTTACTTAAAGATGGGAAAATTGAGTACCTTAAAATTGGACGGGCTTACCGCATCCCCAAAGCCCACATTCTTCGTTATTTGAAAATCACCTGCTCCACTTTTGCGGAGTAGCAGGCTATGGTGTCGATCTTCACCGGATAGACGCAGAAAGTTAACAATTCTGACGCGGATTTACCTGGAGTTTTGTTCTGTCCGATGATACAATAAAGGTGTCATTGGTAGGTGAACTCAATACCGCAAAAGGAGGAACAGATCAGTATGCCAGCGGTACACCTGCAAGAAAACAGCAAACTAATCTCCGGCCATGTGGCCGAGAAAAAAGGGTATCTCTATTGGGTTCTAAACCTTACCGATGAGAACGGTAAGAGAAAGCCCAAATGGATTCCCACCCATAAGAAAGTCAAGGGCAATAAGACCTGGGCAAACAATATGCTTCCCACCATCCGAAAAGAATGGACGGAAAAGCTGCTTCAGGAGGCTACGGCCTCACAGCAGTCGGCTTCTCCGTCTGGCCCGTCATCCGCAGCGATTTCCTTTGTGGATTTCCTGTACCAGTGGCTTGAGTACAAGTACAAGTCTGCTACCGGACGGGTGATGGACAGCAAGCCCATTGAACTCTCGACCTATTCGGGATACGAACAACAGCTTAACAACCCCATCGCCCCGTATTTCCGAGAGCATCCTGTCGCCCTTTGTGACCTTACCAAACAAGATATTCTCGCTTTTTATGAGAAAGAATTGGAACGGGTCAAGCCGACCACCGTTAAACATTACCACGCTCTGATTCATGGGGCGTTGAATTATGCGGTTGACAAAAATCTGATTCCAAGCAATCCGGCTGACCGGATTATCATTTCCAAGCCTGAACCCTTCAAGGGTGACTACTACCTGGATTCGGAAGTCCTGAATCTGTTTGAAGTTATCAAGGGGCATAAGATCGAGCTGGTAGTTCTACTGACTGCTTTTTACGGCCTGCGCCGCAGTGAGGTTATCGGTTTGAAATGGAGTGCCTTTGACTTCAACCATAACTGCTTCTCCATTCGGCATACGGTAACAACCTGCAATGTAAAAGGAGAGCGGGTCACGATTAAGAAGGACAAGGCAAAGAACAAATCCAGTCTGCGGACTTATCCATTGATTCCTTTTTTGAAAGAACGGTTGCTGGAGGCCAAGAAACAGCAGGAAGAAAATCGCAAGCTGTGCGGGCGTGCCTACAACAAAGAATATCTGGGATATGTCTGTGTCGATGTGATTGGCAATCTCATTAAACCCAACTATGTGTCCTCGACCTTTGGGAAGTTGCTTGCCAAGAACAATTTACGGCACATTCGTTTCCACGATCTTCGCCATACCTGTGCCTCGCTTTTGCTGGCCAACGGTGTTCCGATGGAACAGGTAAAAGAATGGCTGGGACACAGTGAGATCTCAACAACGGTGGATATTTACGGTCATCTGCAATACGCCACGAAAAAGCATTCTGCCGCCGCCATCGAGCAGGATATTGTGACCCCCATGCTCCAAAACCTGTCTACGGTTTCTCCGTAAAAAGGAAAGAGGTCTACCAGCTTTTCGCTGGCAGACCTCATGGCGGAGATGGAGAGATTCGAACTCTCGCGCCGGTTTTGAGCCGACCTACCGCATTTCGAGTGCGGACCCTTCAACCGCTTGGGTACATCTCCAAATTTATGTTATATCCCTGGTCCCGACCCGCCGACCAATTCAGCCGGTGGAAATCGGGAAGAACAACAGGATAGAACAAGCAACATTATTCAATTTGAACTCGGCTGGAACCCGCATGGTTCCAAGGGTTTCAGCCGTTTGGCACTCCGCATAGGAAACCTGATTTCGAATCCGGACCCTTCAACCACTTGGGTACACCTCCATTTATTGAAAATCGATCGCCCAATTTACAACCTGCTTATTCACTTTTTTGGAAAACTGTGAGCATTCTGTTAGCCTTTTGCGTTTTTGGGGCTTTTTCTGAAATCCGCAATCCCTTGCGGCACAAGGATTTGCGGCTTCTTACCGCGCCTTCTTTGTTAGCGATTTCGAGTGTGGTCCCTTCACCACTTGGGTACTCCTCCATACTCTCAATGCCCTTCCGCAGGTGCTGGAAGCGCGCAGAAAAGCCTCAGATATTCATCCAGTCATGTCCTTCCGAAGCCTCTTCCATATCGCTCCATATTCCATACAGAGGGTATGCGGACAAATTCTCCGGCGCTTTCTAATCTTAACATATTGTTTCTTGTTTCGCAAGGAATTTTGTTGTATCCTTATGGAAAATCTATTGGGGTCGATTACACAAAAAGGAGAAGCCCATGGACACACTGTATTATAACGGAACCATTCGCACAATGGTTTCTCACATTCCAGAGGAGGCCCTTCTGGTGCGGGATGGTCAGATTGCCGATACAGGCCCCTTTTCCAAACTCTTACAGGAAACCACCTACACCAACAAGGTGGATCTGCAGGGCGGCTGTCTGATGCCCGCCTTTCTGGATGCCCACAGCCACCTCATCAGTTGGGCCATGGGTAAATTGCAGGCGGATCTGTCCGAAGCCGGGGATTTGTCCGCCATAGCCGCCGCCATGGCGGACTTCGCCCAGGGGAAAAATCCATCGGATGATGGCTGGGTGCTGGGCCGCGGAGCCGATCTGCCGCTGGACGAAACTCTGGTTCCCTTGCTGGACCGGGCGGTCCCCAACCGCCCCGCAATGGTACAGCACGTCAGTTCCCACGGCGGCGTATTTAACACCGCTGCCCAGCGCCTGCTGGGCCTGGAGCGGGGCGCCCTGGTGGAAAACGCCTTTGTGGCCGCCCAGCAGCGGCTTCCCGCGCCGGATTTCAGCCAGCTGGCAGATGCTTTCCGCTCTGCCCAGCAGGATTATCTCTCCCGCGGCTATGTGCTGGCCCAGGAGGGCTGCATGCTGCCCGAGGCGGAGGCCATGTACGCCGCTCTGGAGCGGGCGGGCGCCGTCCAAATGGCCATCGTCAGCTACGGCACACCGGCCCTTCACTGCGACAGCCGCGGCCCCATTCCTACTATCGGCCTTACCAACCGGGGCAACAAAATTTTTCTGGACGGCTCCCCCCAGCAGAAGACCGCCTTCCTGCGCCAGCCCTACGCCGGCGGTGGGCTGGGAGAGGCCACCATGACGGAGGAGGAGGTCGTGCAGGCGGTACGCACCGCCAAAGAGCAGGACCGCCAGCTGCTGGCTCACTGCAATGGCGATGCCGCCATTGACCGGTTTCTGTGGGCGCTGGAGCAGGCGGATTACCCGGCACGGCTGCGCCCGGTGGTCATTCACGCCCAGCTGCTGCAAAGGGACCAGCTGCAAAGGGTCCGGGAACGGGGCTGTGTACTCTCCTTTTTTGTGGCCCACACCCGCCACTGGGGCGATCTGCATCTGGCCAACCTGGGCCAGCGGGCCATGACCATCAGCCCCTGCTACTCCGCCCTGGAGCGGGGCATTCCCTTTACACTCCACCAGGACAGCCCTGTGCTGCCGCCAGACCCCCTTGAGCCGGTGGCCTGCGCCGCGCTGCGCCGCACTGGGGCAGGCGTTCAGCTGGCCAAAAGCGAGTGCATCAGCGTCTATGAGGGACTTCGGGCCATGACCATCGGCGCCGCCTACCAGTACCACGCCGAGGCAGAGCGGGGCACACTGGAGGTGGGGAAGCGGGCGGATCTGGTGGTCCTGGATCAGGACCCTCTGGCGGCAGCGCCGGAGGAATTGGAGCATGTGCAGGTTATGCAGACCATCAGCGGCGGCCAGCTGCTCTGGCAGCGGGAGGAGGCATGAGCCTCTTCCCGCCGCCGGGGTCTGTAAACAGGAGAAATTTTCGTAAAATTTGTCGTTCCCCCTTGACAAGTCAACCGCTTTATGCTACTATTTCCAGGCTGACGATTTGCTGCGGTGGGAGCGATCTACCAGCCCTGCATGCGGGTGTAGCACAATGGCCAGGGCACCAGCCTTCCAAGCTGGGGATGCGAGTTCGATTCTCGTCACCCGCTCCATATACGCGCCAGTAGCTCAGTAGGATAGAGCAACTGCCTTCTAAGCAGTAGGCCAGGGGTTCGAATCCCTTCTGGCGTGCCACTTTCTTGTATTGGATACCGTGTACCTGGTGGGTGTAGCTCAGTTGGTTAGAGCACCGGATTGTGGTTCCGGGTGTCGTGGGTTCGAGTCCCATTACCCACCCCAGAGAGAACAAGGGATTGGGAGATAATCCCAATCCCTTGTTCTTATTCCCACTGAAACGACAGCATATCGATGGATATTGGGGTGTCGCCAAGTGGTAAGGCACGGGACTTTGACTCCCGCATCCGCTGGTTCGAGTCCAGCCATCCCAGCCACATGACCCGTTAGCTCAGTCGGCAGAGCAACTGCCTTTTAAGCAGTGGGTCCGGGGTTCGAATCCCCGACGGGTCACCAAGACGCGCAAATACGAACACTCATTGTTGTGAGAAATGTATTTGCGGACATCGTAGAAATAGAGCCAAGGTCATGAGACCTTGGCTCTATTTCTCTAAGGTTTACAAGGAATGATTTAAATATTTTTATTGCTCCTAAAACTACCTATATAGATGAAAAAGGAAATTTACTTGCGGAAAAATCATCTTATATTGACTATAGCGGATTAAAAAGTCACATCGTAAAAAAGATACCGCAATATGGCAAACATCCAACGATGCTAATTAACGATGTTGATGCCGTCAGTTCTGTTATTATAGAACGATCCGGTATACGCTATAGCAATATAGAGTCCTGTCCGGCAATTTTTGTAACCACGAACTATTCTCTTGTGCGAGAAAGCAATCTGTTTCTCCGCTACCCAGTTTACTCAATGCGCATAAATCCAATAATGAGCGACATTGACATTACAACCATTTTATGGCTGAAGTATGGGATGAGCAGTACTAATATACCATCTTTAAAGCTAATCGAATATGCCTGGTCGGCAATCGCACCATCAGTATCCGTAATGGATACTTTTTATGGCATCACCAAAAGACTGGCAACATCCGGAAAGCTTACTGAAGATGAAGCCGCAGATCTTCGATATAGTTCCTATGCTCGTGCAGAAATTACCGCCTACTGCGGTGGCGATGCAACAGTTTTAGATGACACATCTGTCTTGGCGGTACGTGACCGTTTGAAAAGAAAATATACGACAGATGTAATGAATCAGTTACAAGAAGCGATTGTCAAAACAATGGAAACGGAAAACTTAGCCCAGCAAGCAAATAAAAGAGCTTCCTCTAGCGAAGCAAAGCTGTCCGATATAACTAAGGTTATCAAAAGTAACATGCGCAATCTTTATCGTTCAGCAGGAAATGATGCGAAGGCATATGCAGGCAAGCGTGCAAATATTATCCGGTGGATAATAATAATTGCCATTGCAGGTTTAACAGCATTTACAACTGGTGCAGTAGCACAAAACGCTTTTTCCGTAGAAAACATGAATTTCGTCTATATGATTTCCGCTTTAACTTCTATAGCAAGCGTAATCCTAATGTGGCTTCCTGCTTTTTCGCTTTCTTCAAAAATTTATAATAGAAATCTTCAACCATAACTGCATAGTCGTGTCCTAAATTTTTCCTACTTGGCAGGAGGTACCACATTGAACTGTCCGGCTTATGGGACTGGTATTTTGCTATGCTATCTCTAACATCAAAAACATCGAATAAACTGACGATCGGCGGTGAAGTCGTATGATTCCCTCGGATGCTTTGCTCGCGCATATCTCTGAAGATAAACGGGAACAGACTATTCTTACCCATTTACAGGGTACCGCTGCATTGGCAAAAGAATTTGCACGCCCGTTCGGAGGAGAAGACCAGGCTCAATTAGCCGGGATTGCCCACGATATTGGAAAATATTCCTCTGAGTTTCAGAAGCGGCTTCGCGGTGATTCTCAAATGGTAGACCACGCAACGGCAGGGGCCTATGAATGCGGTCTCCTGGGTCAAATTTTTGCCGCATTCGCCGTGGTGGGACATCACGGAGGACTGCCTGACGGTGGGACACAGGCAGACGGGCCGGATGATGCTACCTTTTGGGGACGTATGAAGCGACGGGAGCGGGGAATACTGGCGCCTTACCACGCCTGGAAGGAAGAAGTACAGTTGCCCATGGCGGCTGCCCCTGCCTATGCGCAGGCAGATCTTGCCCAAGGGATGTTTTTTACTAGAATGCTCTACTCCTGCCTGGTGGATGCTGACTACCTGGATACCGAAGCATTTATGACCGGGCAACCCAGACCCTCGTGTCAAATTTCCACGGAGCAGTTATGGGCTAAACTGCAACAGTACATATCCGACTGGTTCCCGCCATGCGGTGTGCTGAATGAACAGCGCTGTGCCATTCTGAAACGCTGTATCCAAAAAGGTGAATCGTGCAAACCCGGCCTGTTTTCCCTCACCGTCCCGACCGGCGGCGGAAAAACTGTGGCTTCGCTGGCCTTTGCCCTGGCTCACGCCAGAACCCACGGCCTGCGCCGGGTGATCTATGTGATCCCCTACACTTCCATCATTGAGCAAACGGCAGGGGTATTTCGCAAGATCTTGGGTGAGGATGTAATACTGGAACACCACTCCAATGTGCTGTATGACATTGGAGTGGGAGAAGAGGCCAATACACAGACGATCCGCATGGCCAAAGCCACGGAAAACTGGGACATGCCGGTGATTGTGACCACGGCCGTCCAGTTCTTTGAATCCCTCTATGCCTGCCAATCCTCCCGGTGCCGCAAACTTCACAATATTGCCGGCAGTGTGGTAATCTTTGATGAGGCACAGATGATGCCTATTCCCTATCTGCGCCCCTGCGTCTATGCCATTTCACAACTTGTCAAAAACTACGGTGTTTCCGCTGTCTTGTGTACGGCTACACAGCCTGCCCTTGGCCCCATTTTTCATAAATTTCTTCCCCAACAGCCCATCACGGAACTCTGTCCTTCGGATACCTGCCGGTGGGATGTGTTCCGGCGCGTTACTTTCCAAAGGTGTGGCAGACTTACCTGGGATGAATTGGCGGCACAACTTAATGAAACCAAGCAGGTGCTCTGCATCGTGAACACCAGAAAAGCGGCTCAGGAGATCTATGAACGTTTAAAACGCGACGGAAGTTTTCATTTGTCCACCCTGATGTACCCCAACCACAGAAAACGGCAGTTGGAGGAGATCCGCCGTCGTTTGGGAAAAGGCCTTCCCTGCCGAGTGATCTCCACCTCACTGATTGAAGCGGGTGTGGATGTGGATTTCCCAGCAGTCTGGCGGGAAGAGGCTGGTCTGGATTCTATCCTTCAGGCCGCAGGGCGGTGCAACCGGGAGGGGAAACTTTCTCCTGAGAAGAGTGTTGTCTCCATTTTTAGGGGAGAAGGCAAAAGCCCGGACCTGTTTTCCATGCCTATTGGTGCAGGAAGGGACGTCATGACGCGCCACAGGGACATTGCTTCCCCGGAAGCGATCCATGACTATTTTGATCAACTTCTAGGCTTGAACGGGAAACAGGCTCAGGACAGCCGCAATATTCTACCGCTCCTGCAGGATGGCACGCTACCCTTCCGTACTGTGGCCGAACGGTTCCGCCTCATTGATGCGCCCGCCCGCACGGTCTATATTCCTCTGGAAGGCGGCGAAACACTTGTGGAGCGGCTGCGGCAGGGAGAGCGCAGCCGCAGCCTGTTCCGGCAACTGGGTCAGTACGGAGTATCCGTCTATGAGCAGCACTACCGGGCATTGGAACAGGCTGGGGATCTGGAGGTGCTGGAGGATGGTTCGGCAGCGCTTTTGAACACATCTCTTTATTCCCAAGAAACAGGATTGTCTTTATCTGCGGACAACGGAAAGGGGTTGTTTATCTGAGAAAAGCAGATACGGAGACACTGAATGTATCTCCGTATCTAAATCGCCTCTATTAAATACTACATATTTCAATCCACAGGTGTTTTGCCTGACGCTTTCATTATACCGACATGAATGCAAATCGTCAACGCACATTAATGTCTATCAAATACTACATGAAAATATATATTGAATTTGGCAGTGAACTCTGATACACTGTTATTAAAGGAGGCGAGTGCGAATGCCTTTCTTAAAATTTGACAAGGCTATACCTGTTTTTGGAGCGGTGTTCCGCTCTCATAGCAATTCAAAACTGGAAGGAGTGAATATTCGTGCCTATCTGTCTGGAAGTCTGGGGGGATTATGCTCTCTTTACCCGGCCCGAGATGAAGGTGGAGCGGGTCAGTTACGACGTGATGACCCCCTCAGCGGCTCGTGGGTTGATGGAGGCCATCTACTGGCATCCCGGGATGAAATGGATTATAGACCGTATCCACGTCTGCGCCCCTATCCGTTTTACCAACCTGCGCCGCAACGAAGTAAAATCCACCATTTCTGCCCGCAGCGCCCGTACTGTGATGGAGCGTGGGAAGGGGGAACTGTATCTCGGCACTTCAGAGGATATCCAGCAGCGGGCCGCCCTGCTGCTACGGGATGTTCGGTATGTGATTGAAGCCCATTTTGACATGACGGAGAAAGCCGCTCCGGGAGACAATTCCGGGAAATTCCAGGACATTGTCAAACGCAGAATACAACGGGGACAATTCTATCACCAGCCCTGCTTTGGTTGCCGGGAATTTCCTGCCCAATTTCGGCTGTGCGAGGAAATCCCGCCCTGTCATCCGGAATTAGATGGGGAGCGGGATCTGGGCTGGATGTTGTGGGACATGGACTATACCGATCCTGAAAATATCCAGCCGCTCTTTTTCCGGGCAAGACTGCAGAACGGTGTTCTGGAAATTCCCACCCGAAACAGCGGGGAGGTGAGGGGATGATTCTGCAGGCATTAACAGATTACTACAGGACACTGGAGCAAAAAGGGTCGATTGCTCCGCCCGGATGGAGCGAGGTGAAAGTTACCTTTACCCTGTATATCGACTCACTGGGGAATTTGGAACAGGTCTCATCTCTTCAAACCCAACAGCCCAAAGGGAAGAAGATGGTCCTCTCCTATCCGAGCATACGCCTTCCTGCACCCGTAAAGCGCTCCAGCGGGATAGCCTCCAATTTCCTCTGTGACAATTCCAGTTATCTTCTGGGAGTAGACAACAAAGGAAAGCCTCAGCGATCTGTTGATTGTTTTCAGGCCTGTAAGGCACTTCATGAGAAGATTTTGAGTGGTGTGGATACGCCGGCGGCACATGCGCTTCGGTCCTTTTTCAACACATGGCAGCCATGTGAAGCGGAGAATCATCCCGCACTCAAGGATGATTGGAATGAAATCCTGTCGGGCGGCAACTTGATCTTTTGGTATGACGGCGCGTTTATACACGACGATCCGCAAATACGGCTGGCCTGGGAACGGCACTATAGCAATACGGTGGACGGTAATATGCCTCAAATGGTCTGCCTGGTTACCGGAGAAAAGGGGCCGGTAGAGAGTGTTCACCCCTCCATAAAGAACGTGCAGGGCGCCCAATCCAGCGGGGCAGCCCTGGTCTCCTTCAATGCATCCGCGTTTTGCTCTTACGGAAAAGAGCAAAATTTCAATGCCCCCACCAGCAAATATGCCGCCTTTGCCTACACCACCGCGCTTAATCACCTGCTCTCCGACCGGGAGCATGTGTATCGGGTGGGAGATACCACAGTGGTCTGCTGGGCAAAGGATGGAGGGACGATCTCGCAGAATATGATGGGCTGGGCCGTGTTTGGACAGCCACCCGTCTATCGCCTTGCGGATATGCAGGCTGCGCTGAAAAAACTGTGTGACGGAGGGACAGCGGAACTGGACGAGGAACATCTGGATCCCAATGTGGAGTTCTATATCCTGGGGCTCTCCCCTAATGCCGCCCGTCTTTCCGTGCGCTTTTTCCTGCGCAACAGTTTCGGGGCGTTTCTCCGCAATGCCCAGGCCCACCAGCAGCGGTTGGAGATCGTGAAACCGGCCTATGACAAATTCGATACCCTTCCCCTCTGGAAATTGCTGGACGAGACGGTGAACCAGAATTCCCGGGATAAGACACCCGCCCCCAATCTGGCCGGTGAGACTCTGCGGGCTATTTTGATGAATACCCGTTATCCCGCCACCCTGCTCAATGGTGTCACCCTGCGTATCCGGGCAGAACACACCGTCACCCGCGGCCGGGCCGCGATCCTGAAAGCCTACTATTTGAAAGCACCGAACATAGATGTTCCAAAGGAGGTCTTGACCATGTCTCTCAATCCTGACAGTTCCAATGTCTCCTACAACCTGGGGCGGCTTTTCTCTGTGTTGGAGGCGATCCAGGCCTCCGCCAATCCTGGTATCAACACCACCATCAAGGACAAATATTTCAATTCTGCATCTGCTACTCCGGGGCATGTATTTCCTGTGCTCCTCAACTTGGCGCAGAAGCATCTGAAAAAGCTGGACGGTGGCCTTCGCACCCACTATGATAAACAACTTACCAGCCTGCTGGCGAAATTGAGGGAGACCTATCCCGCCCGGCTGAATCTGCCCCAGCAGGGATCTTTCCAACTTGGCTATTACCACCAGACCCAGGCCCGTTATGAAAAGAAGGAGGAGAAATAACATGTCAGAGTCCATTAAAAACCGCTATGAATTTGTCATCCTGTTCGACGTGGAAAACGGCAACCCCAACGGCGACCCCGACGCAGGCAATATGCCCCGGGTGGATCCGGAGACCGGCCTGGGCATTGTGACCGATGTATGCCTCAAGCGGAAGATCCGCAACTACGTGGAGACTGTCAAAGAGGACGCCGCCGGTTACCGCATCTATGTAAAAGACGGTGTACCCCTCAACCGCAGTGACAACGAGGGCTTTGTCCAGGTGAATATCGAAAACGCAGCTGAACTGAAACCGGAGGAGCTGAAAAAGAAAATCAAGGCCAGGAAAGAGGAAAAGGTGGATGTAGATGGCGTTATATGTGGTTGGATGTGCGCTAATTTCTACGACATCCGCACTTTTGGCGCAGTAATGACAACGATGGTAAAGGGCGCGCTGAACTGTGGCCAGGTCCGAGGGCCGGTGCAACTCGGTTTTGCCCGGAGCGTGGAGCCGGTAGTCCCCCAGGAGGTTACCATCACCCGGGTGGCCATCACTACCGAGGCGGATGCTGAGAAGAAAGGCACCGAGATGGGCCGGAAGTATATTGTCCCCTACGGCCTCTATCGTTGCGAGGGCTATATTTCCGCCAATCTGGCCCGTAAAACTACCGGTTTCTCTGAGGAGGATCTGTCCCTGCTGTGGGAGTCTATCCTCAATATGTTTGAGCATGACCACTCCGCCGCCCGGGGAAAGATGGCGGTGCGGGAACTGATCGTCTTCAAGCACGACAGTGAACTGGGTTGCGCCCCCGCCTGGAAACTCTTTGAGACGGTCCATGTGACTCGGAAGGATGGTGGCGACGGCGCGCCGGCCCGCTGCTATGGGGACTACACGGTCACCGTAGATGAGACCAACCTACCTGCAGGAGTAACCTGTCAGCGCATGGGGTGATCTATCATGAGGAGGGATACCTCCAACTTTCCGGCCTGCAGCACTTTGCTTTCTGCCGTCGCCAGTGGGCTCTCATTCACATTGAGCAGCAGTGGCGGGAAAATTTGCGCACGGTGGAAGGAGATCTGCTCCATCGCAGGGCCCATGATGAGCAGGCCCGGGAACGTCGGGGTGATACCCTGATTCTGCGAGGGCTTTCCGTGTTCTCTCCCACCCTGCGGATCTCCGGGAAATGTGACGTGGTGGAGTTCTACGCCGATCCAAACGGCGTCCCGCTCCACGGGGAAGAGGGGTTGTGGGCTCCCTTCCCCGTGGAGTACAAGCGGGGCGCGCCCAAGGCGCATCAGGCGGATGAACTTCAGCTGTGTGCCCAGGCCATGTGCTTGGAGGAGATACTCTGCTGTACCATACCGGAAGGGGCGCTCTTCTACGGAGAGACCCGGCGGCGGACTGCGGTCTGCTTTACACAGGAACTCCGGGAGCTGGTAGGTACCATGCTGGAGGAGATGCACAGGCTTTACGCTCGTGGACATACACCGAAAGTAAAACCCGCAAAAGGGTGCAGCGCCTGCTCGCTGAAAGAGTTGTGCTTACCTGCTTTGATGAAGGAGAAGGCCGCAGATACCTATCTGCGGCAGGCAATGGAGGTGGAGCCATGAGGCGTTTGCTCAACACCCTTTTTGTGACCTCTGAGGACATCTATCTCTCCCTGGACGGAGAAAATGTGGTAGCCAATCGAGAAAAAAACGTGGTGGCACGCTACCCCCTCCATACATTGTCCGCAATAATTTCCTTTTCCTATCCAGGCGCCTCACCAGCCCTGATGGGTGCCTGCGCCCAGAGAAGTATCTCCCTCTCCTTCTGTACGCCCCGCGGCAAATTTTTGGCCCGGGTTACCGGTGAGGCCAACGGGAATGTACTTTTGCGCCGTACCCAGTACCGGGTAGCGGACGACACCACTCAGAGTTGCTCGATTGCCCGTACTATGGTTTTTGGCAAGATCCATAATGCCCGATGGAGCATTGAGCGCACCCGCCGGGATCACGGATTGCGGGTGGATACACGGCGCCTGGGGGATGTGTCAGGGCAGTTGAAAGCCCTGATGCCACAACTTCTGTGTCAGATCGATCTAGATACTTTGCGTGGACTGGAGGGAGCCGGGGCTACTGCCTACTTCAGTGTATTTGATCAGTTAATTTTGGGGGACCGGTCAGTATTCTATTTTGAAACCCGAAACCGCCGGCCACCAGTGGACCCGGTGAATGCGCTGCTTTCTTTTGCCTATAGTCTTCTGTCCCATGATTGCGCCTGGGCTTTGGAGAGTGTGGGACTGGACTCCTATGTGGGCTTTCTGCATCGAGACCGGCCGGGACGCAGTTCCCTTGCCCTGGATCTGATGGAAGAATTTCGGCCTTGTGTTGCAGATCGGTTTGTCCTCACTTGCATCAATAATCGGATTTTTCAAAAATCGGATTTTGACTACCGGGAAAACGGTGGAGTTTTTCTCAGCGAGAACGGAAGGCGCACGTTCCTTCAGCGCTGGCAGGAACGGAAAAAAGAAGTCCTGACCCATCCGTTTTTGGGAGAAAAAGTTCCATGGGGACTGGTACCCTATCTTCAGGCCTTGCTGTTGGCGCGGCATCTGAGGGGTGATCTGGATGTATATCCGCCATTTTTATGGAAGTGAGGGTGGACAATGCTGGTTTTGATCACGTACGATGTCAATACCGAGGATGCTGCTGGCCGCAAGCGCCTGCGGCAGATTGCCAAGCAATGTGTCAATTACGGTCAGCGGGTGCAGTGCTCGGTGTTTGAATGTCTGCTTGACCCGGCACAATGTAAAGTACTTCAGGTAAAATTGTTGTCTATCATGGATCAGGACAGGGATAGCCTGCGCTTTTATTATCTAGGGAACCGTTATGAGAATAAGATCGAACATTTTGGATGTAAATCATCTTATCTTCCTGAAGAACCGCTGATCCTTTAGCGGTGCGAGGCGGCAGAGGACATAAATAGCCCGGGCGGTTCGCACCTGAAGGAATCTTTTTTGCGTAAGGTTACGGTTGCAATATGATCCGTTTGTCTTTCCGGAGAACTGTAATTGCTCTGAAATTTATCTGATATATACAAATTTGCAGATACATTTTTGTCTATATCTGCTGTCGCTCCCCGCGAGGGGAGCGTGGATTGAAATTCGCTGTGAAACGGGCAGTGTATGTAGCCCCGCCAGGTCGCTCCCCGCGAGGGGAGCGTGGATTGAAATCTCCAGCCACTCGATCACACGGCCACTCTGGAAGTCGCTCCCCGCGAGGGGAGCGTGGATTGAAATCATCTGGTGGATGAAAAGGTTGTGGTTTTGGAGGGTCGCTCCCCGCGAGGGGAGCGTGGATTGAAATCATGATCCCCTGAAATTCCGCATAATCACGGATGATGGTCGCTCCCCGCGAGGGGAGCGTGGATTGAAATTCGGCATACCACCGGGTCAGAACATCTTCACACGTCGCTCCCCGCGAGGGGAGCGTGGATTGAAATAGCCCTAAAACGGTAGCAAACCGAGTTGCCGTCAGTCGCTCCCCGCGAGGGGAGCGTGGATTGAAATATTGATTTTGGTGTTGGCAATGTCCAAAATACCGTGTCGCTCCCCGCGAGGGGAGCGTGGATTGAAATCCGTTCTTATTACATGGACACCGCCGCCGCTGTTGTCGCTCCCCGCGAGGGGAGCGTGGATTGAAATCTCGAAGAACTGCTGTTTGGTCCGTCCCATCGCCGTCGCTCCCCGCGAGGGGAGCGTGGATTGAAATGGGTTACGCCTCCATTAGCTTCGCCAGCGACAGGTCGCTCCCCGCGAGGGGAGCGTGGATTGAAATGGCTCCTGAGTCAAAAGGAAATCTCGAATGCTTGTCGCTCCCCGCGAGGGGAGCGTGGATTGAAATTCAGGCAAGGATCCTCACACCTCCGAACGTAATGGTCGCTCCCCGCGAGGGGAGCGTGGATTGAAATCCGGATTTCCTGGTATCCGACAAGTGCTGCTACTACCTGTCGCTCCCCGCGAGGGGAGCGTGGATTGAAATTTGGTCTTGGTATATCCTTTGGTGCCGAGGACGAGGTCGCTCCCCGCGAGGGGAGCGTGGATTGAAATGGACACGCCGGGAAGCTGTTTGTGGAGAAGCTGTGCCAAGTCGCTCCCCGCGAGGGGAGCGTGGATTGAAATAGCGTGAGCCAGACCCAGGCCTACAAAATGTTGGGGTCGCTCCCCGCGAGGGGAGCGTGGATTGAAATTGGTTGGGCATATAAATATATTCCGGGGCTGTCCGGTCGCTCCCCGCGAGGGGAGCGTGGATTGAAATCAGGCCAGTTATGAAGAACTCTCCGACACGAGGAGTCGCTCCCCGCGAGGGGAGCGTGGATTGAAATCCAGAAGCCGTCCTCTTCCTGGCGGCGGTTGATGAAGTCGCTCCCCGCGAGGGGAGCGTGGATTGAAATTTTGTGCGGTAGCGAGGCACACTGTGCAACGGACGTCGCTCCCCGCGAGGGGAGCGTGGATTGAAATGCTATGATCCGGAGTTGCGGCCCAATGCCAAACGTCGCTCCCCGCGAGGGGAGCGTGGATTGAAATTCCAGCCACCGCTTAGACAGCTTCATGCGGCTGTCGTCGCTCCCCGCGAGGGGAGCGTGGATTGAAATTCTGAAAATGCTGATAAATCAAGGGTTTTCTAAGTCGCTCCCCGCGAGGGGAGCGTGGATTGAAATCAAGAGATAGACAGCCGCCACACCTTCGGGCATTGGTCGCTCCCCGCGAGGGGAGCGTGGATTGAAATGTGGAATATGCGTCGTAACGGTGGATCGTGGCCTTGTCGCTCCCCGCGAGGGGAGCGTGGATTGAAATACAACGTAGTCGTTTCCGCAGCGGACGCATTTGTCGTCGCTCCCCGCGAGGGGAGCGTGGATTGAAATCAATCATATAGCGTTGTAGCTGTAATGCCGCAATGTCGCTCCCCGCGAGGG